>Ga0307378_10000170_pt1 | contig 121150 bp, 106 predicted proteins | sample UN1MG_FD_202238 | JGI IMG/M metagenome (GOLD analysis project Ga0307378, IMG submission 202238) | Soil microbial communities from Risofladan, Vaasa, Finland - UN-1 | ecosystem: Environmental > Terrestrial > Soil > Coastal area > Acid sulfate soil | place: Finland: Risofladan, Vaasa...
TGTCCGAAACTTCACAAACCCGCAGTACCTTACTGTCGCGAACCCCCGCTCATACCCACCCATCGGTCAAATCTGCGACTGAAATCGCTTACGAAATAATGTTGGTGCTAACACTAAGTAGCATAGCCTTCTGGCAATCATTAAGCGCCTTCTTATAATTTCCATTTTCTATGAATGCCAACGCTCTATTGCTGTATGCTTCAGCATAGTTGGGATTAATAATAATTGATTTGTTGAGATCATCAATTGCTTTGCCGATATTACACAATTCATCGTAAGAAATAGCACGATTGTAATAGGCCACCGAATAATCAGGTTTTAGTTGTATAGCCTTGTTTAGATCGTTAATGCACCTTTTATGATTACCCTTATTTGCGTAGGCAAGCCCTCTGTTGTTCAATGCCTCTGCCATATTAGGTACTAATTCTAATGCATGATCGTAATCAGAAATGGCAAGGTCATAATCGCCTTTTGTTTGAAAGGAGTTTGCCCTGTAAAAATACAAGGTCCCCTTCTCTAAAAACAATTCTTTCCCCTGAGAATATTCTAACGCTTTTGTAATGTATTCAACAGATCCATCATAATCATCTGCAGCATAACGAGCCATACCAACTGTTGATAGCGTAACAAACGAAATTACTCGCGACAGATCTTCTTGAATCTTATAACTATCAAGCAGTTTTATTGCACGCGTCCAGTCAAGCATTCTCCTGTTATGCATATGCCGTAGTTCGAGAAGGAACTCTAAATAAACAGAAAGTTTCACCATCTCCCTAGAGACACCATACCAACCCCAAATCACTATTGACGCCTTTTGCTGCATACCCTTTTCACGGGCTACAACAGATCCTTCTTTTTCTGAGATCGTTTCATCAAGAAACTCTACTTCCATATCTTTAAACTGGTTAGTTGCTATATGTAAACGACTAAGAACATTCTCCGTTACTCTATAATTATTTTGCTTTGGACCATCAATGCTGGAAACAAGAACGATAACTTTATCAGTCGAGCATAACTTATGACATATAAGATATCCACCTATACATAAACCAACTAGCAAAATGACAATTATTGCCGGAATTGTATATTTACGTCCACGAGGGTACTTCCAACGCTTCATTATTTCTGTTTTTATGCTATCTTTATTCCCTATAAATCCAATATTTCTTACGGGAATATCACGACTAAAAGTAACATAAAAAAGGATCAACAACGACAATATCGTTGAAAGAATACTCACAATAAAGATCAAGGAGTCCGTATTGCCACTAAAGTATTGTATTATAGTGGCTATTGGAGGCAGCAAAATGCCAAGCCACGCGAAGAAAGATTTTAGAAATCCGGTTAGTGAAGTTTTTTCTGGTCTCATGAAATGAAACCCATCCTCAGAAAAATGTTACACGAATAGGCGACACTGCAGAATAGGCACCAGTCGCTGTACAGTCCAATAAAAAAACAAAAGGTATGTCAGGTAGGACTGGCACCACCTCTTTAGTTATATCTCTAGAAAAAGGTTGGCTCCGAGAATCACCATGGCCGGCTTCATCATTACAGAAATCCTACCTCTTCCATTTGCCTTACTCTCTTTCCCACCACTGTCTCCTCAAAGATACGCCTTAACGTTGCGGAGAGGAGTGTCGTATGAGAGTAAGACCATGTCAAGGGGACAATCAATATTATTCAATATGATGGGTGGTATTTGACGTTGCCCCCAAAAAATGGTTCAGTTTTCGGGGAATAGGTCATTTTTCGGGCAGATATCCGGCATTCACGGTTACAATTCCGCCAGCCCCAAGTAGAATGCCCGAAGCCGACCATTCTAGGATCTTTGACCAAGTGCTGGTCGATTTCTCGGCGATGACCGTACGATTCACCACCTTGATGTTCTCTTGGTTGCACCTGTCCTCTGTTTCTATAGTGCAGCGTAGATAGGCGGCAGGCTCGTTTTTGCAAATGGCGATGTACTTTTTCTGGCCTTTCGGCTTGGATGTTTTGATGTATGTCCTGACCGGTTTATCTTCGATTCTCTCGACACTCTCGACGTGGGCGCAGGCGGAAAATGCAAAACTGGCCAACAAAAATCCGCATTTGGTAAAACCGGTCATGCTGAGTGCCCCCTTTTACCAGTCAAAATGACCTGTATCTCTTTTTAATAACTGTTCTTGACACAAAAATCACATGTCTCGTCAAGAATGTTAACGGTGTTAAGTTGCGCCGATCCCATGACCACACCAGTTTTCAAACATGTCGAGTTTAACACAACACCGTCCGGAGAGCGGGTATATTTACCGTGTAAACGCTATTTCAACTCTCGCATCACCCGAACCAAATCCCGGGGAGCGATGCCCTCGATCCGGAACCCGTCAGGAGTGACCAGGACGATATCGCCGGTCTTCGCAATTCCCTGCTTCCCACCCCGCCTCTTCTGCACCCTCTGCACGGTAGTTGTCTTCTTCGGCGCGGCACTGGTGACCTTCGGCTTCCCGGCCTTGCTCTCCCATTTCAGAATCGTGTTGTAATGCACGCCGACTTTCTTGGCGGCTTTTTCGGCGTTGGTGCCAGATTTATGCAGGTCGTGGTACTTGCCGAGCAAATTCGTTTTTTGTTTGTCGGTAAAGCGTTTTCTGGTCTTCTTGGGCATGAGGTTCTCCTTGGTTTTCAGAGCATATGCAGCACTTTCGCAAATGGATATCGAAACGCCGGCGGAAAGTCAAACCAGGTCAAAGGCGGAAACGATGACAGGGATCGCAGAGAATCGCTCTCTGTGCTACAGCGGTCTGAACGCCGTTCGGGCTGTAATCCAACGAGCGTTCCGCTATAAATGTCAGCGTCTCATGGTACTCTTGTTCCAGCCGCTCGATTGTACCGGAGAACAGGAGGCTTTCATGCAGAGCCGGAGGAGTTTTTTCAAGAGAATCCTTTTCGGCGGTGTCGTCCTCGGTCTGGGATCGGGAACCAACACGAAAGCGCAGATTAGATCTGCCGGCGTCAAGAATACTGGACTACCCAACGGCTACGCTTGGCAGCGGACGATCTTCTGCCAGTTCGCCGATCCATACTTGGCTTCCTCGATCGGCTGGCTTGCCAAGGATCTGGGCTGTGACATTTGCTGGGGCAAGCCGTTCTCGCCTGATATTTTGGCCACACCCTGCTTCATCGTGATTCTCGACCGTGGCACCCTGGAAAGAGATCAATGGGTCGAATACCTGGAATTCAGGAAAGATGTGAACGACACGACTCCCTGTATCCTGGTGGATGGCCTTGGTGACGGCAAGGGATGGGCAATTGGTGACCGCATGGAAATTCGCGATCCCGGGAACCGCGGCCATGTACACGGCATTGTCAGGCGGATCCGGGCTGCTCATCGGGCGGCTCAGGATTGGAGGCATAAGTGCTTGCCATATAGTTGAGCGTTGCTGCGTTCATCTATGGGAGATGAAACTCTACTCCTCGAACTGGTCCCTTACAGTCTCTTTGATTTCTTGCCATCGTTTTTTCAAAATTTGTGGTGGAAGTTTATCCGTTTTCAATAAATACTTGAGCGCTGCATAATATGAAGCAGCGATGAATGCACTATCATGAAACTGAGCAGGTGTGTTCGATTTGAAGGCAATTTCTTTTACGAATTCAGTTCTCGCGAGGGCCAACTCCACTGACTTGTTGAGTAACAGTTCTCGCTTCCGAGACCCGCCTTCGATGATCTTGCCAACCACCTGCGCGATTGCAACCACAAGTGCACCAGTTGCGGCCGATGTGAGAACCGTTGCCCAAGTCGACATCATTTCCCTCCTTGCACCTTTAATTGAGTGCATCTGAATGATTTCTCATTTTCCTTGTTCTCCCCCGACCCATCTCATCCGTGTTACTTTGCCAGCAGGTTGACGCTTTGATCATCAATCGCCAAGGAATGGAAATTCCCAGAGTCGCCAAGCACAGCTTCGAGCTGTGGGCTGGTAATTGCGATGCCGAGGTTTAGACGATCAGTCACAGTGTGGATTTCATGCTTTCGGTCATCAACAGTTTCCTCAGTTTCTCCAGTAATCATCTCAATTGTCTGGTTCCCGATGACCATTCCTTCAACGGACGTGTAATCCCCAAACCGAAAGACCGGTGCTCCAGACAGACCACGTGGAGCCTGAACCTGCAATTCGTAGCACAAGAGTTCAGCCCGTCCTGCCCTGAATGGCCTCATACCAACAATCGAAGACCTAAACGCCCGCACTTCGGCGCTGCGGTTCTCTGCATCCACGGCATGAGCAAATCCAATTGCAGCTATTTCTGACATAGCATCGAGTAATGAACTGGAAATTGATTGCTCTGAGATAGTAAAAACAGGATCTCTGGTCCCAAAAACTCCAACATCGTACAGCCCGTGGACGCTGAGGTGTTCAATTGCTGCGTAGACCCATTTCGCCTGGTCCAAAGAAAAATCCGGTTGCCCTACGACAAGCAAATACCCAGACTCATGCACAACTTGTATCGCGGTCTCCAAAACATGTCCGGCAGTGACGAAGCAACCATGCGACTTGCTGAAAAATGAAGAGCCGAAAACCATCAGGCTCTCGTCAGGCACGGAACCACTAATCGCGGCGACTGGAAATGTAAGAGAATAGAGTTGTTCGAACGGTGATGACAACGCAACCCCCTTGGCCAATCCTTGCTTTGTTACTTCCCGTCATGCCTTCTTGTCAATTCAACTAGATCAGTCTATTCCCAACTCGCACTTCGTACCTCCTTGGTTGGTGAGCTGACAGAGTAGCAAGGAAGCAAAGAGGAAAGCAAGGCACGTTCCCTGGAGGCCTTCACCTTGTCAGCCAGGAAGGCCGACGTGCGCGGGCCACCTGGTTTTTGGTTAGCATGGACAGCTCATTCCGCGTCCTGCACAAGTCTCCCCACAGTAGGGACAGCACTCAGGATGGGAACAATGAGGCCATTCTGAAGTTGGCGGTGGGTCGCATTCACATTTATTATATTCGTTACATATTACGTGAATAGAATCTGGACACCCAGGACTGCAGGTACCACCACATCCATCAGGGCCGCATTCCTTACCATCACATCCTGGATTGCAGCAAAGACAGACATCATGCCCACTTGTTGGGCTGTAATCACAACCGGTTGTAGTAGCGTAACCGCTTTCCTGACAACCAGTTAGACAATCGTACTCTGTCCAATCGCAATTGTTCTCACAAACAAGAATCGATGCATCACCTAGGCAAGATAGCTCACCTGCCGAGCATTCACAGGTTACGCACTTACCTGTCAATTCATCGCAAGCCTCACCTGCACCACATCCTGGCGCACATGTACCCCCGCAGCCGTCGGGACCGCATTCTTTTCCCCCGCACGATGGCGTGCATTCGCATGGCGTCTTGCATCCGGAAAAATCAGCGTTGCAACCGCAGTCGCAGTCGCCGGCTTTGTTACCTTCATTTCCGCAAGAATCGACCCAATAGGTTGCACCTTCCCTGCATAGGGTCTTAGCGTTAGGCGTGCAGTCATTCCCTCCGCTGCCGCAACCCTGCACCGCCCATGCGACGAAAAACATCCCTACCAGGCTGATCAACTTCATTTTCATTTCTGACCCCCAAAAAAAGGCAACGCAGTACTCGAATGGTGTTATTCCGGGTAATTAAACGTTACCGTCGCCAATTTCCAAACATGCCGAACGTAACACGAAGCCACCCGTAGCAGGGAAATTATCTTCAACCACTTGAACGGCACCCCCAAGGAACCGACGACGTTGAGAGGATGGGTCCTAGCTCCCATATCGCCGCCGCCGGCTCCAGGGGGCGCCTAGACCGCGATCATGTTGCAATTGCTTTTCGCGGTCAAGGATCTCGATTGGGTTGTCGTACTCCGGACGTGTCTTTCCAGGGTTCTCGCCGGCCGCCGAGACCTGTCAACGATTTTGGGATATCTGAGCATGAATACGGATCGCTTCTGAGAGCCTCCAATCGCTTCGGACCCGTACAGAGAACCTTACACATCCGAACCGCTAAGTTCAATGATTCCAACGAGGACGAATAAATGCAAGGCACAGGGCATTCCTCGTTTTTCAGGGGATTGTCCAGATTAAAATAGGCAGAAACATTGGCCTTGAAGACAAAGCCAAGCTTGTCAGTCAAGCGCAAACGGTCGGCTACATCGAAAAAAACCGGTCGTGCCCGGACTTTCGTGCTTGCCCAAGGGTCACCAGAGTCTCAAGCAGGGCTTCAATTACGGCGACGCGCTTTTTCGTGGCCCGACCAATGAAACCGGCTGCCACCTCCTTCGCATTCACAGGCGTAGAAAGCGTTGCCAGGCCATCCCGAATCGCCTGTGCTTGTTCTGCCAGGGTGGATGGCCATGGGCGCTTTCCGGTTGGGGCTTCAGCAAGCTGCCGCTTCGGCTTTGAGACCGGTTCCTCGTCAAGCATCTTCTGTTGAGTAGGTTTTTCGCTAGGCGCCTGGAACTCTGGACGGAGCCAACGAATGAGTCCATTGGCCTCTTCGGCGGCGCGGACGGCATTCAGGGCGACAAGTCGCTCTAGGATTTCCTCAGCCGTGATATCGTGAGGCCAGCCGTAAGCATCCAGAACGGCTCTGTCGAGCTCATCGTGCAGCTCTTTTAGTACACTAACCAGACCTTGTTCGTGGACAGAATGTTCTTTCTCGCTAAGTGGCTTGTCGTTACGGAGTTTTTCCAAAACATTGTATATGCCAGTCAAGGTCAGGTTCTGATATTTAGATTGCTGGACCTTTCGGTGTGCGTCAATTTGCTCAGCGAGTGCACTAATTCTTTGGTCCAATTTCTTGTGTGTTTTTGGAAATGTAAATGGCTCAAAGCACCTTGTCTTGTTATAAATCGGCCGGTCCTCAAGTGTTCCTCCAGCCGCTAGTGCCCAAGTGACATGAACTTTGCTTGATAAGACACCTAGATAGTAGGCTTCATCGAAAGCGAAGTTTACTAGCCTGTTGTCTGGAAGTACTTGTGCGTCTACGAAAACAAAGACGCGATGTTTAGAGGTCTCTGATGTACTTATAAATCGCTTAAGGCCAGCAACCGACGATCTCCATGCGGGGCGCTCCCAACCAAATCTCCACCATTTCTTTCTGATGGCATCACGTCTATTTTTCTCCCTTTGAGGTTTTACCAGATTCAAGACTCGTTGGTATGCCTCAGGAAACCGCCTAGACGCTTCATCGGCGCTGTACCCGAAAAAATCAATAACAAAGCAATTCCGACTTGTACCCATCAAATCACGGCCATTGATGTATGGATGGACGATATCGACATAGGATTCATTTTCAGAAAAGAGTTTCTGCGCTTCTTGCGGTTCAAGAACGAATCCCATTCCATAAAGCTGAACACCTGGCGAGCACAGGCCTTCGTTCGCGAGTAGAGGCTCTGCGCTGTCAAGATTTGCTCCACCTGAAAGGTCTGAATTGATGGCATCCACTTGTCTAATACCTATTTCAACTGTATCGGATGCTGACTTACCTTCGTTGACAACGTTGCCAAGCCTTCTTTGCTTGCAGGGGGCAAGGGTGCCTACAGTCATTGCGATTCTGACTGCTGCCGAACTCCCTGAGTCGACCCATGGATGGTCAGCGATCGCAAATTCAATTACGATTGGAGATTCAAGAGACCCTGTGTGATGTTCAATAACTCGACGTTGAAATATCTGCTTTATACTATTTGTTGAAATTAGACCAAATTTGTGAGCCTGTTTGGAGCTTACAGCGGACGCAGCACGATCCCACCAGTACATAACATAGTCCGCTTTCTGAGGAATGTCAGGATAGACTTTCCACAGTGCTTCGACATAGCCATCTCCCTTTGCCTGTCGAAGAAGCCAACCACCAATGAAGGGTGGGTTTCCAATAATAAAATCTACTTGTGGCCAAAGTGAAGGACGTGGGTTGACATATCGACAAATTGGTACATTGCTTTTTACATCAGGGACTTGCTTTCCAGTGACGGGATGTGTCTTGCTGGTGCTTCCATCCCGGCGTGTCACCGGCTGTCCTTCTTCATCCAGCAGCGGCTCGATGGCATCCCAAGCAAGCACCGCATCTCGGCATTCGATGTTGTGGTAAGCCTTGAGTACCGGGTCTGGAGGGTTCGCACGGCCATAGGTCCGTATGTGCCACTGCAAATAGCCAATCCACAACACCAGTTCAGCAATCGCCGCTGCCCGTGGGTTGACCTCGATACCAAGAAATTGTTGCGGTGTGACCCGGACACTCTCCATTTCCATCGCCATCTGGGTGCCACCAAGCCTGAACCGGACGTCAAGCACTTCCGCTTCAAGTTCCTTCATTTTCGCCAACGTGACGTAAAGGAAGTTGCCGCTCCCGCATGCAGGATCGAGCACCCGCGTCGTCGCCAACCGTTGCAGGAATCCGTCCACTTGCGCCAGCGCTTTGTCCAAACCATCCTCTTCCGCTAGCAATACTGCGGCGGTCTTCACTGCTTCCCACTCCCCCCTCATTGGCTTCATAATGGTTGGTTCAACCAAGCGTTCCACATAAGCTCGCGGTGTGTAGTGAGCGCCCAGTTTGTGTCGCTCCAACGGATTGAGGGCGCGCTCCAGAAGCGTACCAAAAATTGCCGGTTCCACTTCGCGCCAGTCAGCCCGGGCCGCTTCGCTCAGTAGTTCGATTTGGTCACGATTAAGCGCCAGCGCTGTGACGTCCTCAAACAAGCCACCATTAAACCGCGGGATCTTTGTGTGAAGGATGCCGGAAAGACCACCCTTGTTCATCGTCTTCCACAGTTGTTCAACCAGCGGTTTGAAACTCTCGGGCTCTTTGAGCAAATCCTCCAGGAGCTTCGTGAAGCTCAGTTCAGGCAGGAGTCCTACATCTTCGGCAAACATGGTAAAAAGTGCTCGCATCAAAAAGCTGGCTACTACCGCAGGGTCGTGCTGCCCTTCAAGGGATTGGGACAGCCGTGCCAGCCGGTCGGCGATTTCGCGGGTAACCCGTGCACTGTGAAGCGCGGGGTCAAGTGCGTTAGGGTCAGTCCAAACCTGCTTCAGGAGTTCCCGCACTTCTGGCTTGGCCAAGTCATCTATTTTGAACCTGTACTTGGACGGGTCGGGAAAAGGTACGTAGTGTCCTCCACTGCGCGTGAACTCCGCGTACAGGTCGATTGTGTAGCCGATGTCAAGAACGACTAAGAACGGAGGACGTCCACCTTCAGTCAACTCCTCCGGGGGTAAGCCCCGAGCATAATTCTGCGCTTGCTGCTTAGCCTTTTCTAGGGTGGTGTCCCATCCTCCAGTGCCGCGAACTGCCGTCCCCTTTTTACGGGTCTTCTGTCTCTTGGTCGCTGCCTCCGAGAGTGGCTTTTCTCCTTCTGGCTTGTCACTGCCCTGCTTGGCTTCCAGAACAAAACAGCCGCGTTTGTAGAGGTCAATGAACCCTGTCTCCCCATGGGGGAGTGGGACTGCCTTGTCGAAAACATAAGCGTTTTCAGACTCAACAGGCTTTTTGGGATCTGGAGGAACCAACTCCAGAAGGACACATAACTCGGACAGGAAGGGCTGGCAGTTGCCGCGTTCCCCGGATCCTGATGGCTTCCATCGTTCGATGAATCCTTGTGGCGATATAGTCATTCGGCCCTCTCCCAACATGGAAATAGGATGTTGCCTCTGGATATTCTCACAACGGGCAAAACAATACGCATTGTTGTGGTCATTTGGTAGTGAAATGAGAGAACGTCGCAACCTTCCGCTTAGCAACCATGAGCTTTTTGCCATCAAGGCTTGTCTGCGACCGGCCCACACGACGCTCTCTTGTCCAAACGACCCCCAATCGAAATCTACACCTAGACAGCAGAACGGTAGTGCATCTTCCCCGAACGCACCCCAGGATTCCTCTTTTTTCGCCCCATTGAATCAGTCAAAACATCCTGTCAGAATTACGACGAACCCCGCTTCGCTTGCACGAGAACCGTTGACCCTGGATCAAGGCCCTTCTTCGCCAGCAACACGGGGATGCTCTCGTCATCGACAAAACCGCCAAGCTGCAAATCATTAATTCCAAGGTCGAAAGCAGCCTGAACCGTTTCTCCAAATGCCAGTCCACGGTAAAACGCCGATGCGAACATTCGAGCTGCGACGTCATTCTACAACAAAAAAAAGACGAGGCCCAACCCAGGCGCGCTCGTCTCCCTGAATCATCCAGGATTCACCATCCCCGCCCCGCTCAAGATGTAAGCCAAGCCGACAACGAAACGCAGCCGGCATCGTCACAACTTTCGCATGCGCAGCCTTGTCTATCGCCGAAGAAGCCCGTGCCCACATGCACAGGTGAATCCCGGCGATGAGAACCATGACTCCAAGGCGAGGCAAGAGCTTCGTCGCCCCACAAACCTACAAGTCTTCGTTTGCACCACTCTCCTTCCCGGCCTTGCCCCGAATCTGCAGCTTTCCGTTGATCGGCAACGCATCCAGGTACACGTTGAAAGACCCGTCGCGATTGAGGAAACAAGCTCCGACTTTGATCCAGAAGGACTTCTCGATGCCCTCTTTTTCGACAATCGTGAAGACGTCCATTACGTTGGCAGTTCTATTTCCATTCATGGAGATATGCCTCCTTTCTCTCCAGGTTGACAACATCGACGACGGGCACCGGATCATCGAGCCTTGCGACATGAACCATGTCCGTCGCAATCGGCGCCAGCGACGTTGCGCATCGTTTGCCCGCATTCGACCCGACCCCAATAACGAACCACGAGACGCCTTCGACCCGGGTGAGCATGTTCGCCGCTTCGACTGTCTCGGCTTCGAGATGGGATTCGCCGTCCGTGATGACGACGACGTCGGCTTGCTTCATCGTGGGCGAGGTTTTGATGATATCTATGGCCCGGCGGACAGGTACATCGAAGTCGGTACCTCCGCCACATCCATGGTCGAGTGCTTCCTGGATGTCAGCGGCGTTCGCTTTCCCGGCGGGAATCGAAACCTATCGGACGATATTTTTCTGAAACGCAACAAGATGCCAGGCCCGTTTTTGCCACGTCGCCGTGGTCATGAGGGCCAAGCAGACAGCCTTGCTCCAAGTGTCCTTTTTATGAAGTGGTGCGTAACATGTACCCGCGGTTCTCGATTCAGTCAGGGCGGCGCCGAGGTACCGAGATGACGCTGGCGACGGACGAGAGCTGGGCCCGGACCATCGAGGAAGTCCTCAGCAGCGGGCAGAAGCATGTCGCCTATCTGAAGCGGATCTCGGTGTCGTTTTCCAGGCCGGAAGATCACCTTAATTAGCGGTCACTGGTTGGAAAAGAGGCCCGTGTAATGTTGGAAGAGACTCGCCGGGCCGTCGACTAGGCCGTGGAAATATCCTTCTAAAACTACACAGGCTGTGACCAGTGCCGACACGGTGGACCCCCCTACAGAGGGGTCCACCGTGACTTGGAAAATCCTCTGGTTTTTCCACACTGCTCACAGCCTCTACGACTGGTTTCTATGTTTTCTTTCAAACGTAAAAAAACAGGACAGATTCAAACCGGCGGCTAAACGAAGTCCCCTTCGTGAATCAACGGCCGAAAAACCTGGCGCGGAATTCTTCTCGGGCCACGTTGGCGACGGCATTTTCCGGCCCGTTTCCCAGGTTGCATTCTACTGTTCAAATCAAGTCAGCGGCGAAGCCCTTTAGGCACTTTCCGAAGTGACTTCCGGCCTCGCGATTGAGCCCCGAATAGAACCAGGCGATGCCCGCCGCCAGGCCGAAAACAAAAGCCACCAGGACGTTCGCTATGATGCCGGCATTGAGCATGAATGAGTGATTACGGACGGTCTACCGGACCCGCGTTTAAGTCGATACGGGCCCCAGATTCCTCATCAGAATTTATCCAAAAGATGAAGCCTGTTGCGCGCCTCGACCTCGGCCCTGGAGTAGATGTCCTTGATCATGCGGGCCTTGTCGCCACGCACCGCCTTGAGGGATTCGTGATCGAATTCCCGGACCAAAATCTCCTCCATGGCAAGCAAGGTGCTGAACATGTCGATGGCGATTTCCGGGTCAAATTCGAGATCGCGCTTGCCCTCCAGCCGCTCCATTTCCCGGATGATAAACTCGCGGGCGAGCTCACCGACGGTAACTCTCTTGGTCAGCGCATGCTTCATCAATCGACGATGGTAATCCTCTGCAATTCTCACGGTGACATGCTTATCCAGGCTCATGAAAAACTCCTTTCCTCAGTTTCGTTGTAGACATTTTGTAGACAACTCAAGTTGTTGTAATGACGGGTGTAATATCGAGATACGCATCAGAATTAATACAAGAGGTCTACACCCCAATGCTCTTGGTACAATTGTAGACGCCGCAATTATCCGTGATATTACAGATGGTTGGCGACTCACGTACCACAAGCGGAGCTTGCGTGGGGTGTGGAAGATTACATAGGGGGCCGGGGGCGAGCCCCCGGATCCCCTTACGGTGTGTGCGCGACAGTGCGAATCAACTGCATACTTTGCGAAAAATGTGTGTGCGCTCTCTCTACATTCGCGTTCCATGATTTCCGGCACGATTGCAGTTTCCGTGCCGATGCCGTGACTACGGCGTTGGCTGCGTCGGGGCGATCTCGTTTTCGGTCGAATGCTACCACCTCGACGTGGACGTTCGCGGATGGAATGCCGACTGGCTCAACATTCACGACTACTTCACCCCCGGCTCTCTGCGTCCGGACAACTGGAGCGTTTTGGAGCGTTTTGGAGCGGGCCCTTCTCACTTCGCTCCAATACGCTCCAGTCGCCGGCTCGTTGCCGGGCGGATACGGTGAGTGCCGGTCGCGTGCCAGGTTGTTTTTCGGCCGCTTGTAGGATTCCTGGCCTTTTGGCACGGGTATTGCTGAAGCTGTACCCCAACCCTCACACCCGAACAACGGGTGCCGCGGGAAGGCGCGGCAACCAAACCATGCAAGGAGCTGTCTCGTGAGCGTAGTCGAGCCAACAGGAAAAACAGGAACAATGAACACGACCTTCAAGTCGCAGGATCGATCCGTTAAAGACACCTCCGTCGTCGAATGGTGCGAGCCACGGGTATGCGATATTCCGGCCGTGACCATCGGCATCGTTACCGCGGTCTACGACCAAACGGATCCAAAATCTTCGAAGGACGCTGAGAAAAAGATCTTGTCGCTCGCGGTCGAATCGTCATCCGGCCCCGTCAAAGCCGTGTTGAGCAGAAACACGTTAAGAGTTGGTGCTGGCCCAAGCAACGACCTGGTAATTGATGACATGTATGTTTCCAAATTCCACTGCTGCTTCTTTAGAAATGACGGCGCCTGGTACGTCAAGGATCTGGACAGCACCAACGGCACCTTCGTAAACGACGAGAAGATCACCGTGAAGGAAATTACCCCGGGCATGGTCGTACGGGTTGGTCTTGTGAATCTTTGCGTCCTGACCGGCAGGAAGGACGTGGATTTTCCCGGATACAGCGGAATCATCTCAGAGGACCCCGCGATGAAGAAAGTGTTCGTGGCGAAAAACTGCTCTGCTGTCCAGGCACCTTCTGGCACGGATGTTGCCTATGTACGGAGTGACATGAGTGACACTGCGAATAATCAGAGCAGAAGATTCGACGACATCCAGAGAGAAGTCACAATCAGGACCAAGGCGGCGATCAATGTCGTGCAGATGGCAAAGTCCCTCGGCTTTCTCGACAGATTAGTGAACATACTGTCAGGGAGCTGTGGTAAACTCCTGGGCAACGCTACCGATTCGCCGCGCCCTGGAGAAAGGAGAAAAGAAAAATGGCGCGGCCAAGAAAAGGTTACCGGGTCAGAGGGCCATATCGACACGGAAGAAGATGGAGAATCGAGCTTATCGGAGATGGGGGACGATCTGTGGAATCGTTTCCAACAAAAGATGAGGCGGAAAAAGCGGCGATAGCGGCACGGAGGAGAATTCCGGGAGTCATGAGCGCCGCTCAGGCCGTTGAGGAGTTCGAAAAACATATGAGAGACCGGGGCAACAAGGAAAGCTCAATCTCGACCACGCTCTTCCGCCTATGGACCTGGCTCGAGCCGTCCGCACCTGTCAATAGCTACACCAACTCCGAGCTGCAGAAAATCTACGACCGCCGATCTAGGGAAGTCTCTGCCGCCACGCACCAAAAAGAACTTGCAAATATAAAACTGATGTTCAAGTGGCTGAAGGATCGGGCCGTGGTCACAAAATCCCCCGCGGAAGGCATCGAGCCGGTCGGAAAAAAGAACAAGGGTAAAAAGCAGCTCCGCAGGGCGGAGGCTAGGCGGTTCTACCAGGTCGCCTTGAAAAAGGCAGAGACTGGTGACGACGGCGCGACGGCCGCTCTGGCTGTCCTGCTGCTGGGTCTCCGGTCGGATGAAATCCGCTCTCGAAAAGCGAGAGACGTCGATGTGGATTCGGACGGCGTATTGTTGTGGATCCCTGAGGGGAAAACTGACACGGCGGTGAGAAGGCTGGAAGTGCCGGAGCCCTTGGCCGGCATACTCGCCGACCGGGTCCGTGGAAAGTCGCCAATCGACTTGCTGTTCCCCTCACCCGCCTGTCCGGGTGAATACATGGTCCGGACCTGGCTGATCAAGGTGGTGAACCGCATCTGCAAGGAGGCTGAGGTGCCGAGGGTTTGCCCTCACGGGCTTCGAGGCACCTGGGCCACACTGACCACCGATGCCGGCGTCTCGGGGCACGTGATAGCCCGGGAAATGGGTCACACGACCTATGCCATGACGGAGAAGCACTACCTGGAGCACGGAGCGAAGCAGCGGGCCAAGACAAAGAAGATGCTCACCGTGATCGAAGGCGGAAGGCAAAAGAATTGGTGACGAAACCTTTAAGTTTCGTCACCAAGGGAGTTAACTCCTTGGATTTACTGGTGGAAAAGCGGTCGTACAAACCCGCGCTCCTTGTAGACCGCACGGAAGCCCGCATGCCTGGGCCGCGGCAGTCCTGCCGCGCGCAACACCTTGAATGCATGTGAGAGATCGCTTGCGGCCACGCGTACAGCGAAACCGTCGGCCGATTTTTCGGCGGCCTTGTCAGAATCGATGCCCGACTCCGCCAGGGCAAGCACGATCTCGTTGGCCTCGCCCTCCATCAAACCGCCTTGCAAGGTGCTCCTGCATCCGGCAAGTCCGATAAGCATTATCAGTGGAATGCAGCTAACGGCCTTCATCTCGGATCTTCTCCTTTTCCGGCTTGCTTAGACTTGCATGCTCCATACCCGGCGCACGCTCGACACGCCCTCTTCGACAACCTTGTTTATCAGGCTAATCTCCTCGCTGAGCCGATATACCTCCGCCTGCATGGCCAGAAGCTCACGCGGCCGGAAGGTCGCGCCCTTGCGGGCCTCGGCAATGATCCGATCCAGTCTGCGGCCCCCGTCCTGGAGGCGGGTCAACAATTCGCCTGCCGGGTTCGCACTCAGTGGCGACGGCGCGGGCCCGTGCCCGATTGTCGGCTTCGAGAGCACCTCGCTGAAGCGCTCTCCGCGCGGGCGCGGCTGTCCCGCCTTGCCCACCGGGCTTGCGCCGCTGGTTGCGGCTAACGAGGCTGGATTTATCGCTGCCACCTTGCACTCCTAGCGGATGTTACCGATAGCCGTCTTGGCCATCTCGTGGCGTACTTTCATTACATTTGAAGCGGCTGAAAAGGTCTGACTCTCCTCGTTCATCTTTCTCTGCAGTGCCAGCAGCCTGAGCGAGTTATTGAGCCCTTCCTGTTGCATCTGCTCCTGCGCCCGCAGCAGGGCCCACTTGTCGCCGCTCGATCCGCCGACGGCCTGACCCACACCTGCGCTGACGACGTCGGCCACCGCCGAGATGAACGACCCGCCGGGCAGGACGTTGGCCGCTAAGCGCGCGCCGTTGGCCACGACCCCAACCGCACGCTGCGCGCCACGCTTGAGCATCGAACCAAAGTCGTTCTGCGGCGTCTGTCGTCCACGGGCCGGTTCGACCGAGAGGTTTACGGAAACATTCTTGATAGGCATTACCATCTGACACCTCCTTGTTGAACCTTGCGCTTGAGCAAGAGTCGTGCCAGCTGAGCGTGCACGCTTAGTTTCCCAATGTTGACGAGCTGTTCTGAAAGTCGCCACGCAAACTCAATACCCGCGAGGTGACCGGATTCCGGACACCGTGGCCGAATTAACTACACCAAGGTCCAGATCGGATACATAGGTGACAGATTAAACCGGGAACATGGGTAACACTTATGGGCTGATGAAGGGAGGTAACCAGAATTAGATCGCATTCAACTCACGACGCGTCGCCTTCCCCTCCTTCGGAATCTCTGTCTCCGTACCAACCGCCGTCAGGCTCGCAATAACAATCAAGATGATTGTAACCGCAATCGAATTGTTCATCCTTGCAAATGCAAGTCAAGAAGTATATGGGCCCACATCTTCCCCAGCAAGAATCGAGCGGCGGCTCGTTATACGAACAGGACAGATAGCCTTCACATGGATCACCTGACTCGGGTGATTCCACTGGACATTCTTTAGCCACTTCGATGTTGTTTCCATTGCACCCGGCTAAACCCACCGAGACGAGTGCCATCGCCGCCCATACGAAAAAAAGAACGACAGTCAAACAAATCTTGCGGATTCTGTGTTGATTTCTTTTCATGACACCCTGTCTGATTTCTATTTCTCTATTGGCGCACCAACAAATGGCCCTGCTTCATCATTTTCCACAAGTCTAACATAAAACATCGTTCGTGTTGTCAGGTGTTGTGACTTTTCGCGATCATGGATCCCCTGTCTCAGGTGCTGTCTCAGGTGCCATTCAAATGGGTTGCACATTGTGACAGGGTTGTGTCCGGAAAATTCGGACAGGTGTACTTATCCAGTACACGCTCTGCCTGCGCAACTGCGTAAAATTGCACAATCTTGGATAATGGCACGAGTGTTGCTTTGCCAGTTGTGCGAGCGTGCGGCATGGGGTCGCACGAATGACAGAGGAGAAACCAATGAGGACATTGGCAATTGCAGGTTCAATATTAACAGTATTTTTAATGGTAGGATGCGGAGGGAATTCGGATTTCCCAGAAACTGACTCCGGCTCCGACCCGGACAACAGCCTCGGTAGCAACTGCGTCAAGGGAGGAACCTTCCGCGGCAATATCAATGCCCTGGATAAAACACCCATTTATGGAAACGTCGAATCCTACTTTTGTGAGGTGGAGCTCACTTTAATGACTCCAGATAGATTCGTGCTATCCTTCAGTTTCGACAATTACTATCCAGACTGGGCCTACGGAAACTGCTACTTCCGCGAGACACACATCCTGACAGGAAAAGCCTACTGCGACGGCACGTTGATACCGAACGAGGAGGACACAGCACTTTACTTCGACGGCGAAGAAATTGGAGGTGATTTCGAGGATTTCCGTTACGAGTACCACTTCAATGCCGCCAGGGGATCATCAAGTGGCTGCCAATAGCCTGACTGGATCCCGGACACTTGTATAGATTTCCGGGCCGTGCTATGTACCTCTTAAATTCACTCTAAAGACGAGAGGCTATAATGCTAGACCAAATCAAGAAAGCGGCCATCAACCAGGCCATGAAACTGATGACCAATCCCAAGGTTGGAAAAATTCTCTCAGACCCGCGCTTCATGAACGCGATCGGCAAGGGTTTCGAGATGCACGGCCAGATCCGCGATCACGTCGAGGGCAAGCTGCGTCACCTGGCCGATTCGCTCAACCTGGTATCCAAGGAAGAGTTTTCCAACCTGGATCGCAAGATCAACCAGGTCAAGACGGGTCTCGAAGACCTGACATCCAAACTTGACAGCGTCGCTAAAAAGAGCGCCGCCCGCAAGAAGAAGGCCAGCGCCAAGAAGCCCGCCGACGCCGTCTGATATCTAACTCATGCAACGCCTGTCCGCCTTCATCTGCCTGTTGCTCGCGGTCACGGCCGCGGCCCAGGACCGGCCGCCTGTCAAGTTGAGCGGCTGGGTGACCGGGATGAAGGCGACCGACACGGCCTTCGTGAAGATCGAGGGCCCCGTCGTCTCCCGGACCACCACCAAGCCCTCCGGAAAATGGAGCGTCGAGGTTACGCAGCCCGGGAAATACCGGGTGACGCTCAGTGCGGATAACTACACTTTCCGGCCGGCCGAGCGCTGGGTGACGCTGGCTTCGGGCAACCGCGGGGCGATAAATTTTCGGGCGGCGGGAAATGTGCCCGCCACGGGTGCGGCGGAAATAACCGGGCGTGTCATCGGACTGGCTGGTGGAAAAAATGCCGAGATCCAGGCCGTCGGCCCCAACGAGTTGCGAGCCGTCACCAAAGCCGGAGGCGGCTTCAAGCTGCAAGGCGCCCTACCGGGAAGATATACGGTCATGCCGCGTCTGCCGGGCTTCCGGTTCAAACCCGCCAGCAGGAAGATCACCGTAAAGAGAGGCAAGAGCAACAAGGTTCGCTTCAAGGCGATCAAGATTGTCAAAAGAACGGAGCACAAACCATGGATGAGCGGTACAGTCTCCGGGCTCGAACCCGGAGAGATCGCCATCATCCGTGGGTTCGGCCAACGGCGATTTACTCACAAAGTAACCCGCAACGGCCGCTACGAAATCAACGAGATCAGGAAAGGACGCTACCGTATCTGGATAAGCGTGCCGCACTGCGATGCTTGCGGCTATATTCCCGGACCATTGAAAGCCGACATCATCCAGCGCGGCAAGACCAGGATCGATTTCGAAATCATCCACCGTTAGAAGTGCAAACCAAGCAGACTACTTTGTGCCGAACAGGCGGTCGCCTGCGTCGCCCAGACCCGGCAGGATATAGCCGTTCTGGTTGAGCTTCTCGTCGAGGCCGGCGGTATAAATGTCAACCTTGGGATAGCGGGCTTCGACGTTCTTGACCCCTTCCGGGGCGGCAACCATACAGATCACCCTGATATCCTCGCAGGCCGCCCCGGCCAGCAGATCGATGGTGGCCAGCAGTGAATTCCCGGTGGCCAGCATGGGGTCGATGATCACGGCCGTGCGCCGCGAGATGTCGGTCGACAGCTTCTGGTAGTAGCTGACCGGCTCGAGGGTTTCTTCGTTGCGATACAACCCGACCACGTTGACCCGGGCGGAAGGGATCAGATCGAGCACTCCTTGCAACATGCCGATGCCCGCCCTGAGGATCGGCACTACGGCCACCTTCTTGCCCGAGATCTTCTCGACCTCCACGCGGCCCATCCAGCCATCGATCTCCACCTTCTCCAGTTCCAGCACCCGGAAGGCCTCGTAGGCCAGCAGGTTGGTGATTTCCCGAGTCAGGTCACGAAACAACGATGTGGAAGTATCGGCCCGGCGCAACAAGCCAAGCTTGTGACGGACCAGCGGGTGGGAAACGATATGCAAGGGCACGGGGCACCTCCTGGTGACAAGGTCTGAACCTCGCCGAAAGCTACCACATCCGTTTGACCTTGAGAAGCCCGCGTGTTTTCATGTCGCCTGCGCTGAAAGGAGGATGTCTGCGATGCGAACGTGTTCGAAACTACTTCTATTCCTGTTTGCCTCTCTCACCTGCCTGGCCGCCGGCGGCGCCCGGGCGTCGGAGGGGCGCCTGCTGCGCTTTCCCGATATCTCGGCAGACCAGGTAGCCTTCGTCTATGCCAATGATATCTGGGTGGCCCCACGCTCAGGCGGCATGGCCGGCAAACTGACATCCCATCCGGGCCAGGAGTGGTTTCCGCGTTTCTCGCCCGACGGAAAGCAAATCGCCTTCACCGGAGACTACGACGGCAACCGCGAGGTTTACGTCATGCCTGCCTCGGGCGGAGAGCCTGTGCGGCTGACTTTCAACCCCGACATCATGGCCGCTGTCCCGGATCGCTTCGGCCCCGACAACATCGTCATCGGCTGGACCCGCGGCGGACGCATCATTTTCCGCTCGCGGCGCGACCAGTGGGACATCTTCATGGGCCGTCCCTGGACGGTCTCGCCCAAGGGCGGGCTACCCGAGCCGATGCCGCTGCCCTGGTCGGGTTTTCTATCGTATTCGCCGGACGGCAAGCGCCTGGCCTACAACCCGACCTTCCGCGAGTTTCGCACCTGGAAACACTACCGCGGCGGCATGGCGCAGGACATTTACATCCACGACCTGGCCAACGGGCGCGAGCAGCGCATCACCGATTACGAGGGCGTCGACGACTATCCGATGTGGAGCGGCGACAGTATTTATTTCGTCTCGGAGCGTGACGGCCGCGCCAACCTGTTCGTTTTCGATCTCAAGAGCAAAAAGACCAGCCAGCTGACTCATTTTACAGACTTCGACATTAAGTTCCCCTCGCTGGGGCCCGGCGCCATCGTCTTCGAGTTGGGAGGCGTCCTGCAGACTTTCGACCTTGCCTCGGGCAAGACGCAGAAGATCAACATCCAGGTTCCTTCCGACAGGCCCTACACCCGCCCGCACCTGGTACAGGCGGACAAGTTCATTTCGGAGTTCTCGCTGGCGCCCGACGCCAAGCGGGCGCTTGTCGTAGCGCGCGGCGAGTTGTTCGCCGTGCCTGCCGAGAAGGGCGAGGCGCGCAACCTGACCCGCACCTCGGGCGCCCGTGAACGCTATGCCCAGTGGTCTCCCGACGGAAAGTACATAGCCTACCTCTCGGACGAAAGCGGCGAATACGACATCTACATCCGCTCCGGCGACGGCAAGGGCCTGCCCATGCGAATTACGCGCAACGCCGATTGTTTTCGTTTTCAACTGGTCTGGTCGCCGGATTCTACGAAACTCTTGTTCGCTGACAAAAACCTGCGCCTGTTCATGGTCGATATCGACCAGAAGAAAACCAGCCTGATAGACAAAGGCGAATACTGGGAGATTCGCAACTATTCATGGTCGCCCGACAGCCGCTGGGTGGCCTATGACAAGTTCGGCGAAAATTATTTCGGATCCATTTTCCTGTATGACACCAAGACGAAGAAGACAGCAATGGTGACCGATTGGCTGACCAATGATAGCAACCCGGTCTTCGATCCGGACGGAAAGTACCTGTACTTCCTGTCCGATCGCGATCTGAACGCCACCATGGCCGGTTACGAGTCAAACTTCATCTATCTGCGCTCCGGCCGCCCGTTTGCCGTCACCCTGGCGGCCGACCTGCCCTCGCCTTTCGCACCCGAGAGCGACGAGACCGCGATCGGCGAGATAAAAAAGAAAGAAGATGACTCAAAGGAAAAAACGAAAACCAAAAAGAAAGTCACCGTTAAGGTCGATCTTTTGGGAATCGGCTCGCGGGCCGTGGCCTTCCCAGTCGAACCGGGCAACTATTCTTCACTCGCTGCTGTCAGCGGCAAGGTGTTGTGGATGTCGAAGCCTGCACCGCAACTCTCCGGCAAGCCGCCGTTCAAAGGCTCGCTTCACATCTTCGACATGAAGAAGCGCAAGGACGAGCAGGTGTACAGTCCAGTCGATAACTACGATCTTGCGGCCAATGGCGAGAAGCTGATCTACAAGAGTGAGAAAAATTATTACATCGTTGACGTCAAGGCCGACCAGAAGCCCGGCAAGGATATCAAGCCGCTTAAACTTTCCGGCATGCAGCTCATGCTCGATCCGCGCGCCGAGTGGCGCCAGATCTTCTTCGAGGCCTGGCGCCTCGATCGCGACTACTACTTCGCCAAGAACATGGGCGGTCGAGACTGGAAGGCCATCCGCGACAGGTTCGCCGTCCTGCTGCCGTATGTCGCCCACCGCTCGGACCTGGTCTACCTGATCGGCGAGATGATCGGTGAGCTGGGCACCGGCCACTCCTACGTCGGCGGCGGCGACGCCCCGAGCGCCGCGCCCATCAGCGTGGGCCTGCTGGGCGCCGACCTGCAGGCCGATCCCGCCAGCGGTCGATACCGCATCGCGCGTATCTTTGAGGGTCAGAACTGGAACGAGGAGCGTCGTTCGCCCCTGACCGAGCCGGGGCTGGGCGTCAATGCCGGCGATTACATCCTGGAGATCAACGGCGTCGATCTCAAGGTTCCAACCCACCCCGGGAGCCTGCTTCTCAACAGGGCCGGAAAGCAAACGCCGCTATTGATAAACCATATCCCGAGCAGGTCGGGCGCCCGCGAGATTGTCGTCGTTCCGATCGCCTATGACAGCGGCCTGCGCTATTACAACTGGATCGAGGCCAACCGGCGCTACGTGGCCAAGAAGACCGGCGGCCGGGTGGGTTACATTCACCTGCCCGACATGGGCTCTCAAGGCTTGAACGAGTTCGTGCGCAGTTTCTATCCGCAGGTGCGCAAGCAGGGCCTGGTGATAGACGTGCGCTGGAACGGGGGCGGTTTTGTCAGCCAGATGATCCTCGAGCGCCTCAGGCGCGTGCTGGCCGGCATGGACGCCCCGCGCAACGCCAAGCCCGGCACCTACCCCAACGCCGTTCATTACGGCCCCAAGGTCTGCCTGCTGAACCAGTGGTCGGCCTCGGACGGCGATCTGTTTCCGCACTTCTTCAGGCGCTTCGGCCTGGGTAAGCTCATAGGCAAGCGCTCCTGGGGCGGCGTGGTAGGCATCCGCGGAGCGCCCAACCTGGTGGACGGAGGCTACGTCTTCACCCCCGAGTTCGCCTTCTACGACACCAGCAGCAAGTGGATGATAGAAAACCACGGGGTAGACCCGGATATAGAGTTGGAAAACACGCCAACGGAAATACTGGCGGGTAAGGACGCTCAGTTGGACAAGGCTATCGAAATAGTCATGCAGGAGCTATCCAAGAAGACCTACGAGCTACCGCCCCGACCGGCTGATCCGATCAAGCACTAATCTTCGACTTTGATGATCTCTAATCGACGATCCGCGCAAGGACTACCTTGAGATAGTCTCCCTCATCGAAGGCCAGCAGGCGGGGATGGTCGGCCGGGGCTCCCCAGCGATCGAGCACCTGGATGATTGTATCCGTCTGGCGGGCGGCATCGAGAATTGTCTTCTCGAAAGCTTGGCGGTCAATGTGGCTCGAGCACGAGGCGGCCAGGTAATAGCCGCCCTTGGGGATAAGTTCTAAAGCGCCGCGGTGCAAGGCCCGATAGCCTCTGAGTGAAGCCAGTACTTTTGATTCCCTTGGGGCAAAGCTGGGGGGATCGGCCACAATCAGATCGTAGCGAGCCCGGCGCGCGGCGGCATTGGTCAGAAACTCGGCTACCTCACAGGCATGCCCGCTGTGTCCGGCCGGATCGAGACCGTTGTCTCGCCAGTTCTGATTGGCTTGCTCGATAGCGGCCGGGGCAATGTCTACGGTTTCAACCGTCTCGGCGCCTGCCAAACCTGCCGCCACCGAGAAGCCGCCTGTGTAACCATACAAGTTGAGCACGGTTAATCCCGTGGCCAACTTACGGACCTGCCAGCGCGAGTCGCGGTGATCGAGAAACAAGCCCGTCTTCTGGCCGTGTATCAAGTCGGCCTGCATGCGCATACCGTGCTCTAAAACCGCGACCGGCTTCTCCGGCAGCCGACCGAGTTCGGCTGACAGACTGCGTTCAGTGCGCCGGCCGGTCTGGAGCAGCAGATTGTGAACCTGACGTTGTTCTAAGACTTTTTTCAGGGTATTTACGATGTTTGTCTTGAAGGTGATCATCCCCTGTCCATCGAACTGCAAGACGGCATATTCCGCATAGACGTCGCAGACCACACCCGGCAAGCGATCACCTTCGCCATGCAGCAGGCGATAGGTGTTGGTTTCGGGAGGCACGACTCTGTCTCGCAGAACTGCTGCCGCCTCGATGCGTCTGGCAAAAAGAGCATCATCTATCGCTTCGTCCCGAGTAGTCATGACTCGCAACCCGATCGGTCCGGAATCGGTGATTCCGCGGGCCACGAAATTGCCCAGTTTGTCAAAAACAGCGGCAATCCGGCCGGGGCCGAAACCGGGTCCATCGAGCGCATCTTTGAATACCCAGGGGTGTCCCTCGGCAATTACCCGGCCGAGCGCTTTTTTGAGTTTCAGCTTGAGTTCTTGTGATCCAGTCATGATCAGGCATTCGCCGCTATAAAAGCCCTTCCGAATCCCTCCTTTAAAATCTATAATATCCGCTTGACCGGCACAGTCTAGCAGAAAAACACGTAGGGAGAGGCGGGAACGGTGCCTCCGTCCCCTCTTCTCCTCCTCGGTTCTACTTCCCTGCAACTGATTCAAGAACCAGCCTGTTGGAACTAAGACTCCTGAACTCGTCAGTCAACAGCTTCATTTGTTGGAAATGTTTGGTCTCAACCAGGTGCTTGCCCTGGACGAGAATGCGCCGAATCGTTAGCCGATCATCTCCGGTCCTGGTGCACGAGGTCTGGAATTCGAGCCCGGCAACTTCCAATTTGTTGCTTTGGTTGCAGCCCTGGGGAAGCAGACCAAACCGCAGCCCCTCCGGCAGAACAAAAGTCGATTCGACTTCATCTCTCCATGCGTATTGAAAGCGTAGTGCATATGGCCTGGAGCTGTCTTCGATCTTTGGACAATTTGTGTAAATAAAGGGATTGAGTGAGATGAACATCTGGGAACCCGAGGATTTCAGGCTGCCCGAGAGCCGATATACAAGCGTAAATAACAGGTTCTTCTCTAGGTTCGTATCCAGATTCTCGACTTTGAAGGACTTCAACCTGGCGTTTGGCGCCACGGCATGCAGCAACTCGGATAAAAGTTTCTCTCTCTGCCTGTCTGTCCGCGTTCCAAATCTCCGCCGCATTTCCAGCGCTATGTTTCCAGACATTGACCAGGTTTCTTCAAGATCAAGAATGCCGTCTGCCTGAACTTTTATAACGACATTGCGCCGAAATACGTTCTGATCTGCCGTGCTTCGTTCTAGGACTCGCCACTCGCCTTTTTTTCCATCGGTCCACATGGCCATGCGCCCTTCGAACTCAAACGGGATTTTTCCAAAAGGTACAAACCTGTCTGAAACGTCGATTAATGTTCCATCTTCGAGGGACAGAAATACCTGGCTGAATTGTTCGAGTGTCACAAGTTTGGGGTCTGCCTCGAAGAGATCCGGGTGAGTCGTCAAGATCACCTTTGAATACAGTCCCTTGCCATACAAGAGCATCCAGGTAAGAGCTGCCGCTCTTTCGACCGTCGCCTGCCTGGTCTTAAGAATATCAGGCAGTCCAAGTGTCGGCTGCTCCGAGTAAGGATACCTCAGAGATAGCTCCTTGGGATCTCTTATCGCAATGTTTTTCTTGATCCAGTCATGGATGTGTTCGGCGATTTCTTTATGCTCCTTGACGTTGCCGGTTATATCGTCGGCAATCTTGTCGAAGCCGTACTGTAAACTCTTGCCTCGGGTTATCCATTTGAAATACACCCGCCCCAATGAATGCATGCTCTTTGTCTTCATGACCATGAACACACGCAAGTTCGTCATCAGCTCAGAACTCAGAATCATATGAGGCACTGTTTTGACAGTGGGCAGGTTGCGAATCGTGAAGCTTCGAAACAGGCCATTAGGTGAAAAATTCTTGGAATCGACAAACGTCTTTTCGATTTTTTCCACAGGCAGCCGATGTGGGTTGTTGATCACGAACTTCAAGACCGAATTCCATGTAGGTCTCGGGTACACGAAGCGAGAGAGGAGAACCGGTGCATCCGGATGGCTGAAATCCCAAGACCAGACGTAACCGCGGCGGGTGTACTGGTATGACAGGATATCCCCTGGACTGAGATCGGGAAAAATAAGTGCCGTCTCATATAGATCCAGCGGTTGCGAGGGGCTCGGGAAAGCGTTCTTCACAAGGACCTTTTTCTTGATATCGGCCTGAGAGAGTGTTTTTTTCTCGCCGTTTGGTTTGATGACAGATGCATCAAGCCTGAGCAGGTCACCCAGATGTTGAACGAAGATGGTCCCGTACTTTTCAGTGGCCGCCCTCGTCAGGAGCTTCAACTCAACTACCCGCGTGAAAGCGTGTAAAATGTCGGGATGGGACATCACCCCGGGCGGCGTAAAGTGAACCCAGCCTATATCGTGAATGTAAACAGCATGTGTTTGTGAGAGTTGCTGACTATCCAAAGAGGGAGACATGGATTCGTCCGGCACGAGCCGAATACGAACATCCGGAGCGCAGGCAGTGAACACGACTAGACACATCCAGGCACTAACCCGGAATCTCATTCTCACAATCTTCTCTCCAGACTATTTCAACTACAAATGTGGAGAAGATCAAATTATCCTTATCTCAGATGAATTTCAATCCGCCGGGATCGGGAAACATCTGCTGGACATTGGCTGGCTGGGCCGTCACGGGCGGTCCATCCGAGCCGGGGCGTCCACCGTGGCCCGAGTTGCCCATTCTTCCGCTGCGTCCCTGTCGGCCGCCGCTGTAGCTGTTTCCGCCGCTGCCGGAAGCGCCGGCCGAGCCGGCTGAACCCGCCGGCCCGGCCCCGTTGCTGACCTTTATCAGCTTGGCCAGTTCCGGGTGATTGGCGGCGAAATGCACGACCACTCTTCCGCCGTTGCCTCCGTCACCCCCGTCGGCGCCGTCGCCTCCATCGGCGCCGTCTCCCGCTGATCCTGCCGGCGCGCCGGTTCCACCGTGGCCGCCCCGGCCGCCGAAGCCGCCGCTGCCTCCCGAGCCTCCCGGCCCGCCGGAGGCCTTGATGGTCAGCTCTCCACCACCCGCGGGATCGAGCAACACCGTTCGCGTCAGATTGCCCGCTGATTGATCCGTCGCCCGCGCCAGAACCAATTCTTCTCCGGCCGGCCCGCTGATCTTGGCGACGTCGACCGTCAAGTCGTGGCCGTTGCCGCCAGGCCCGCCTCTGCCGCCGCTGCCGCCCCTGAGCCCGTTCTCTCCGTTGCCGCCCGGACGGGCGTATGAGCCCGAACTCGATTCGCTTTGCCCGTCACGACCGGCCTGCCCCGACAACCCCGCCTGACCCGGCTGGCCCGGCGCGCCGCCAAAGTCTGCGATCACTCCGCATTTGAAGTTGAGACCCACCTCGAACTTGCCCTCCAGGCCCGCGGCTTGCTTCGAGGTGACCGTGACCTCCACTTTGCGGCCGAGCAACTCGAGGCCGGTGTTGGGAACAACCAGGATGCCGTCCTGGAGGCCGATCTTGCCAAAGTTCGAGCTGAAGTCGAAGTCCTCGAACGTCAAGTGACCCTTCTTCAGCGTCTTTCCGGCGGCATCGTAGGCCCAGGTCGTCATCGTCTTCTGGCCCTCTATGTCGGCCGTGACCAGCAGTTGAACCGGCGCCCCGGCACAGACTTCGGCCGAGCCGTCCGCGGCCGCAAGATGCAAGGCTGTCACCTTCTTGTCCTCCAGCGTCTCGGTTCCCTCGATGGCCCGTTTGAGCCAGGCGCAACCAGAGATGGCCTGCGCAAAAAACAAAACGCTCAACAGTACGCAGAATTTCTTCATGACAACCTCCATTTTTTCAGAACGAATCTCATTTAATACCGGAAGCTTTTCTAATCTTCTCAATATCAGACTTACGGATGAATTTGACCAGATTCTGCCAAATCGAGTGAAAACCATAGCCGCCCGTGGTCATCTCCCGGATGGCTTCTTCCTTGGTCCAACCTTGGAAAACTATACGGTAGTAGGCCGTCATCATGCCCGTGCGGTCGGAGCCGTGCTGGCAATGGACGAACACCGGTCGCTTGGCGGGATCGGCAAGGATCTTCAAGAAGGCGACCACGTCCTCTTCCTCGGGGTGAAACGTCGAGAACTTGATGTGACGGTAGTTCATGGAGGTTTTGTCCAGTTCCTCCCTTTCGGAGTGCAGGGCTCGCAGGTTGACGACCGTCTTGACGCCCAGCTTGACAAGCTCCGCGAATCCCAGATCCTCCGGCTGCGCGCCGCGATACAGATCGTCGCTCACCTTGAACAAGTTCGGAAGGCCGGGCTTCTCGAGAGAAGTTGCCCATTTGACCGGACGCTTTTCGCTATCCTTAGCGGCCTGGCCGGCGATAACAGCCCCGCCACACGCGAAAGACAGACAGGCCAAGCACATTCCGGCAAAAAACTTCTTGCTAACCGCGTTCATGGTTTACCTCCCGCCCCCGGGCGCCAGCAATGGTATGGCGAAGCATAGCATCTCAACAATTGGACGTACAAGTGCCATGGCTGCCAGGACTTGTACGATTTGGGTTGACCATGGCACTAGAGTCGCTTTAGTATTCGCTCGTGATGAAGAAGGGAAATCGCCAGAAAGCCTCGAGCGAGACCCTCAACCAGCGCGGTGTCGATCTTGCCGATCGCGGCTGGCTGGACGAGGCTCTGCGCGAGTTCGGTATGGCCATCGAGGCCGACGCCAACTCGCCTTTCCCCAGACTCAACCGCGCAAGCGTCCTTTTAGAACAGGAGCGCAAGGTCGAGGCCTTGGAGGATCTGCTGGCCGCCGCCCGCCTGGCGCCCGATGAGCCGGCGACCCGTTACCACCTGGGCGTGTTTCTCACCCGCGTCGGTCCCGAACTCGCCATCGAGCAGTTTTCCAAGGCCCTCGATCAGGATCCCGAACACATCGATGTCCTTATCCAGATGGGAGTTGCCCGGGCCGATCGCGGCGAGTTGAGCGAGGCGGAGAAATACTTACGCAAGGCTTTCGAGATCGACAACAGCGACCCGCTGGTGAATCGTGAACTGGGCATGTTGCTTATGGAACTCGGCTCGGTTCACGAGGCCATAGGTCATTTGAAAATCGCCCAGTCCTACTTCCCCGATGACCCGGAGTACATGATCGACCTGGGAATGGCCTACATCCAGGCCGGATTCTACGACCAGGCCGAGCGAGTCATGATCAACGTACTGCAGAAAGAGAGCAGTAACTTCCATGCCCATTACAACCTGGCAGCCATTTACGCAGACTGGGGCAAAACCGACGCCTCCTGTGACCACCTGGCTAAAGCGGCAGAGCGGGAGCCTTTGCGTGTGGGCGAATGGGCCAGAGACGATCGCATGTTTGACAAGATCAGGGCTGACCACAGGTTCAGAAAGCTGATCGAGAAGGCCACGCTACCAGATGTTGGGTAGGTAAATATCTCACCCACGTGCCCTTGTTTTTTGCTTTACAGCCAGATCCTCGTGTGATAAGAATATTTTTTACTGATTTCCTTGATGATCAATGAGGTATGAGAATTGACATTGAAGTACATTATAATACGTTGCATTATATTTACCCGGTAACAGTATGAAGATACGCCGGCTCGACATCGTAGGTTTCAAATCTTTCGCCGACGCATCCTGCCTGCGCTTCGACGACGGTACTACCGGCATCGTCGGCCCCAACGGCTGCGGCAAGAGCAATGTTGTGGACGCCATTCGATGGGTCATGGGCGAGCAGAGCGCCCGTCGCCTGCGCGGCAAGAATATGGAAGACGTCGTCTTCGCAGGCTCCGAGACCAAACCGCCCATGGGTATGGCTGAGGTTCGTCTTACATTCGAAAACGACGGCCGCAACATCCCCCCGGAGTATGCTGCCTACTCCGAGATAACCGTGGGCCGGTGCCTGTTCAGATCCGGCGAGAGCGAATACTCTATCAATCGAACTCCCTGCCGCCTGCTCGACGTCCAGGAGCTTTTCATGGGCACCGGCGTGGGCACCAGGGCCTACTCGATTATCGGCCAGGGTACCATCGGCCTGCTGATCAGCCAGAAACCGATCGAGCGCCGGGCGTTGATCGAGGAGGCCGCCGGCGTCAGCAAGTACAACTCGCGCAAGCGCGTCGCCGAGAGAAAGATGGAGCAGACCCGCCAGAACCTGCTGCGGGTCAACGATGTCATCGCCGAGATCAAGCGCAACATCAACTCGCTGAAGCGTCAGGCTGGCAAGGCAGCTCGTTACAACAAGATCCGCAGCCAGCTCAGAGAAATCGATCTGCACCAGGCCGCCTATACCTGCCTCGAGTTGACCGCCAACCGGAGCCACCTCGAAGCAAAGCAGGTCAGGCTGACTGACAACTCATCACAGGCGGGAGCCGAGTTGTCCCGGCTCGAGGCATCTGTTGAGCAAAAGCGTACCCGCCTTCTCGACGATGAGCGGCGCATCTCGCAAAAAAGCGAGGAACTGCTCTCTATCGACAACCAGATCAAGCTCAACGAGAAGAACATCGAATTCCTCACCCGCGAGGTCGAATCACTGAACGAGCACGGCCAGCGTTCGGCTCGCGAAATAGAAGATCTGCGATCTGAAGCCGCTAAATTGGCCGGGGTAATGGAGAAGGCCAGGCGTGAGCTTGTCGATCTGCGCGACACATCCCAGGCGGCCCAAGCAAGGCTGAGAGAAAAGGAGAACGCCCACCATGCCCAGCAGACCAAGGTGGACGAGCTTCTTTCGCTGATCGACTCCGACCTGCGCATACAGCGCGACCTCTCGGAACAAGCCGGAGAACTACGCAGCCGCGTCTCCGGCCTCGATCAGCGCCTGGTAGATCTCGAAGGACGGCTGGGCCAGGTGCAGGCCGAACATGCTGCCCTGAGCAAGAACTACTCGGAGCTTTCTGAAAATAGCCATACTCAAACCGAGAAGCTGAACCACTCGCGCCAACTGCAACTCGATCTTGCCCAGCGGCGCGAATCGTCTGAGAACTCGCTGGCCGAGTTGCAAGCTCAGGCCAAGGAAAACGAAGCCAAGCTGATGGCCCTACGCGACGAGATCAACACCCGCCGCTCCCGCCTGGAGTCTTTGTCAGAAATCGAGCACAACTACGAAGGCTGCCTGAGCGGCGTTCAGTGGGTCATGAAGAACGCCCAGGCCAAGCGGGACGAATCCCAGGTTCTGGGGCTGGTTGCCGACATCCTCCAGGCTCCCCCTCGTTACGAGACGGCCGTGCAGGCGGTTCTGGGTGACCGATTGCAGAGCGTGGTGGTCAAGTCCCAGGGTGCCGGTCTCCAGGCCGTTGACTACCTGAAAAGTGAATCCGAGGGACGCTCATCGTTCATTCCCCTCTCGCTGCGGGACTCCGCTCAGGCGGACCTGTCCACCGTCAAGGGCCCTGGTGTCATAGGCCCCATGCGCGAACTGGTCAACTACCAGGAACAATACGATCCCGTTGTTCGCTACCTGATCGGTGACGTCATGATCATCGAGGATTTACCGCGGGCTATGGAAATCTGGACGAACAACGGCCACAAGGCAACCCTGGTAACCCTGGACGGCGACGTACTCGAGCCCCAGGGCGTCCTGACGGGCGGATCACTCGAGGGCTCGGGTACTCGTCTTCTGCATAACAAGCGAGAGATACGCGAACTCGCAGACAAGCTCAAAGATCTCGAGGCCGAGTACCGAATGGTGCAAGATCGACACGGCAAGCTGAAGGCCCAGCTGGCCGTGATGGACACAATGCTCGAAAGCCTGCGGCAAAACTCGCACGAGGAAGAAATCCAGATAGTCGATCAACAGAAAGATCTGAGCCATATGCACCAGCAGGTTGAGAGCATCGCCGGTAGGTTATCAAAACTCGACGGCGACCGGCAGGATCTTCAAGAGCGTATAGATGTCAACAAGCGCGAGCGAGAGAGCTGCCGCCTGGAGATCGAGGAGAACTCGGCCGGCCTTGCGGCTCGCGAGGATGCGATTCGCGCAAGCCGCGAAAAGGCCAGTGCCCAGAAACACAGCCTGGCGGTCCTGGGCCAGGAGGTCATAGATCTCAAGGTACAGGCAGCCGCAACCGTCGGGCGCAGCGAGGCGGCCCAGCGCAATCTGGATCATGTCGCCCATTCGCTGACCGAGATCGGACAGCGTATCGAACGCCGTAAAAACGACATAACCAGCGGCAACCTTCAATCGACGCAGGGCCAACAACAGATACGCATAAATCGCGAAGATATCTCGGATTCGCTAACGCATCATGAAGCCCTCCATAGCGAAATCGGCGCGAGTCGCGACGCTTACGAGGTACTGCTGGCCGAAGTTCGAGGGGAAGAGGCCAGCTTCAAGGAGCAACGCAGGGATCACGAGAGCCTCACACAGGAACTGACTGAAGCCGTGACGCGGCTACGCGAGATCGAGATCGAACTTTCGCACCTGTCGTCCGACGTACAGCGCGCTCATAAAACCGATCTGGCCGCCTGCCTGTCCGTCTACCACTTGCTGCCTCCGCCTTCCGCAGAACAACTCGAACGGGCCGAGAAACTAAGAAATACACTTGAACGCATGGGTGACGTCAACCCGCACGCCGTAGAGTACTACGAGGAAAACGTGCAGCGATTCGAGTTCCTCAGCACACAGAGCCAGGATCTCGACGACTCACTGCAGAAACTGCACCGGGTGATCGTCAAGATCAACCGCACCAGCCGCAAGCGTTTCCGCGAGGCATTCGAAGCCATCAACGCAAAGTTCATAGAAATCTATCCGCAGCTCTTCAACGGCGGCAAGGGCCGGCTCAAGCTCGAGGAAACACAGGACATCCTCGAGGCCGGCGTGGATATCATCGTACAGCCTCCCGGAAAGAAGCTGCAGAACATGGAGTTACTCTCGGGCGGTGAAAAAGCCCTGACCTCGGTTGCCCTGCTGTTTTCAATCTTTTTGGTCAAGCCGACCCCTTTCTGCCTGCTCGACGAGGTCGATGCCCCTCTCGATGACTCCAATCTCGACCGAGTCAACGTCATGGTGCGCGAAATGGCCAAGAGCAGTCAGTTCATCCTGATCACCCATAGTAAGCGCACCATGGAGATTGTCGACAGGCTCTACGGCATCACCATGGAAGAGCCGGGTATCTCCAAGGTGGTTTCCGTAAAGCTAAAAGAAGACGACGAACTCTTGAAGCGGGTGGGCTGAGGCGCCGCTCTCATGAATCTGATCTCTGCTTTCTTGCCAAGTTCATTAATCGACAGGTTGGCCGCGGCGAGCGAGTCTACAAGCGGGCAGTCCGGCGGGGATACATTCGTCATCATTCTGCTTGGCCTGGTGCTGCTTTTTTTCGCCTGGCTTATCGTGGCGGCCGTACGAAAGAAACTTTCCTCCTCTCGTCGCAGGATGGGCGAGTACACCGAGGACGAGCAGGAAGCGGCCCGCACTGCCAAGCTGTGGGCAGAGGCCCGGCGCAAGTCTGAAGGCGAGGAAGAAGAGGAAGAAGAGGCGCCGGACGAAGCCGTAGACATCCAGACCGAACTGATGGCCAAGGCGCGCGAGCGCCACGAGGAAAAAGGGGCGGCCGCCTCCGAGGTTCCAGCAACCGTCGAGAAGGCTCCCCCGGCAGAAAAAGCAGTGCCTGCGCCGCGGACACTCGAAGAAGGCCTCGGGAAGACCCGCTCGGGATTCGTCTCCCGTCTCGGCAAGATGTTCGGCAGGTCTTCGATCGACGCAGACGATATCGAGGAGATCGAGGAGATTCTTTTCACCGCCGACATCGGCGTGCGCACTTCCCAAAAACTGATCGACGCCCTTCAAGGAGAAGCTGACCGGAAAGACCGCGCCGACCCTGGCAAGCTGCAGCTGATCCTCATGGAACACATCGAAAGGATGCTGTCGGTTGCCGCGCCGCCTCTGGAGATCGAGAGCGCTCGGCCATTCGTAATCCTGGTAGTGGGCGTCAACGGGACCGGCAAGACCACTACCATCGGCAAGCTGGCAGTGAAACTGGCAAAGGACGGCAAGAAAGTCATTCTGGCCGCGGCCGACACTTTCCGGGCGGCCGCCAGGGAGCAAATCGAGGTCTGGGGTAAGCGGGCCGGCGTCCAGGTCATCGGCGGCCAGGAGGGCGCCGATCCGGCATCGATAATCTTCGACGCCATCAGCGCCGCCAAGAGCCAGGGGGCGGACGTCGTCATCGCCGACACCGCCGGCCGACTGCACACCAAGGTCAATCTCATAGAAGAGTTACGCAAGGTGCGCCGGGTGTGCGGCAAAGCCATGCAAGGCGCACCGCACGAAGTGCTTCTGGTGCTGGACGCCACGACCGGTCAGAACGCCATCAACCAGGCCAAGCAGTTCAACAAGGCGCTGGACGTCACCGGGATAGCGCTAACCAAGCTCGACGGCACGGCCAAGGGCGGTATCATCATCGGAGTCTGCGACACCTTCGGCATACCGGTGCGCTACATCGGCATTGGCGAACAGGTGGACGACCTGCGTCCTTTCGACCCCACCGCGTTCGTCAAGGCGCTCTTCAGCTGATTTTTCTGTAAGTCTATTTTGCTTTCATTTTATCGAGGATTTCCCGGTAACGCTTGTCGGAGCGCAGATTTGTCAGATCCGAGTCTTGCTCCATGGCTTCGTGCTCGGCATAGCCGTTGAGCGCGGCGATGTGCAGGTAGCGAAACGCCAGGGATTTCTTCTTCAGCAACGAATATATGCAAGCCATGTTGTAGTAGGCGTCGCCGAAGTTGGGATCCACTTCGAGCGCTTTCTTGTAGTAGCTCAGCGCCTCCTCGTAGTCGCCGCGGGCGTAATAGGTTACGCCGATACCGTTGAAAGCCTCGGGACGTGTAGGGTTCTTTTCGGTGGCCTGGTAGAAGTACTTTCGGGCGCGCTCGAAAAAGCCGGCGTCCATCTGGGCGGCGCCTTGCTTCATGACTACGTTCCAGTCGCCGGCGTTCTTCTCGAAGTCCTTGGGGTCGAGCGGTTTTACCTCTTCTTCCAGTTGCCGACCGTTCTCGTCGACCAGAGCTGTCGCCTTTTCCTCGACTGCAGTTCCTGTATCGGCTTTCTCGACCAGCGACTTTGGCGGCCTGGGACGCAGCTTGCGCATTACCAAACCGTCGCCCTTGCCCTTGCCCCCGATAGTGCACTGGGTGGTCTTGTAGTGGGCGGCCCCGGAAAGCACGCGCCCGGCACGGGCCGCCAGCATCAGCATCGGCGCCCAGTCGCTGCCGCCGCACTCCTGACCCTTGAGACAATAGCGCCACTTGCCGCTCAGGCTGTCTTCCAGCATTACCCCCTTGAGAATTAGGTCCCCTTTCTTGAATCGGCAGGTAGTTGAAACCCAGATCAACTTGCCGCTAACTTTCTTTCCTTCCTGCGACACACGGATGACTCCCATGCGCGTGGCCCACTTGCCGCCGAGTTCCAACGCTTGTCCAGACACGGGCCGGCAAGCCGTCAGCGCAACCAAGAATACGAACATATAGAATGCCTGGCCGCTTCTTCGTATCATGACCGCTACCTCCCGATACCGCCCAGCTACGCCTGCGCCTTTTCGATAGTAGCGCGAACCCGGCCCTCCACCACCGCCTGCATCAGCTTGCGCACCTTGGGATACCTGCGCAGGATGCCCTCCATGTCCGAGTTCAGCAGGGAAATGATCTCGACTTCGTCCAGCGCCGCGACCGTCGCGGTCCTGGGACAGCCGGTCAGCAACGACACTTCGCCGAAATAAGCCCCGCGGGACAGTTGGGCTAGTTCCACCGAGCTTTGTTTGCCGGCGGTAACAACCCTGACGGTTCCGGACATCAACAGGAAAAACTCCTGGCCTTCATCACCCTCGCGGATAATCACCTGTCCGGCGGCGTATTTTTGCAAGCGCCCGGATTTGTATACCAGGGCCAGGTCATTTTCATCGACCTTCTTGAACAAGTGGCTGCTTGAAACAAATGCGCACACCGGCAAGTTGCCGGAGATTGGTTCACCGATCCTGTCGACGCTCATTTCCAACTCGACCTCTCAGTCATCTTCAAGAACTCGTTTAAAGATAATTTCGGTTCTGGCCAGCAGTAGATCGGGGTCGAAGCAGTTATCGACCCCATCTCGGCCCAGGCTTTTTACGACTTCCCGGTCTCGTTCGAGCAGGCTCTTCAGGTTTTCGCCCGTGTCCCAGGATTCCAGCGCCGCCCGCTGCACCAGCGTGTATGCCTTTTCCCGCTGCATGCCTGCCTTGACCAGTGCCAGCAGCACGCTCTGGCTGAAAACCAGTCCGCCGGTCATGGCCAGGTTATGACGCATTCTATCGGCATTAACGACCAGGCCCTCGATGATACGGGTCATGCGGGCCAGGGCATAGTCGCAAAGGATGGTAGCGTCCGGCCCGATGACACGCTCGACGCTCGAGTGCGAAATGTCTCGCTCGTGCCACAGGGCTACGTTTTCCAGCGCCGCTGAGGCGTACGATCTGAGCAAGCGGGCCACCCCGGTCAGGTTCTCGCAGCCGATCGGGTTTTTCTTGTGAGGCATGGCCGACGAGCCGCGCTGCCCTTTCTTGAAAGGCTCCATGACTTCGGCCACCTCGGTGCGCTGCAAGTGCCTGATGTTCACGGCCATCTTCTCCAACGTGGCGCCCAGGTTGGCCAAGGCACAGAACATCTCGGCATGCCGATCGCGTTGAACGATCTGATTCGAAACCGGGGCGTTCTTCAGGCCCAGGCTTTTACAAACACTCTCCTCGACGGCAGGGGGTAGATGAGCGAAGGTCCCCACGGCTCCCGAGACCTTGCCCGTGGCCACCGAATCCCGGGCGGCCTCCAGCCTGCGGCGCTGCCGGCCCAGCTCGGCATACCAGACCAGCAACGTAAGCCCGAAGGTAATCGGTTCGGCATGGATGCCGTGGCTGCGGCCCACCATCACCGTACGCCTGTGCCGGCGCGCCTGCACGCCGACGGCCTGGCGAAGAGCATCGAGACCGTTGAGAATCGCGTCCATGGCCCGGGATAGCTGGATTGCCAAGCCGGTGTCCAGCACGTCCGAGCTGGTCATGCCCAGGTGCAAATAGCGGGCTTCGGGCCCCATGCGCCTTTCGAGATGGGTTAAAAAGGCGATCACGTCGTGGCGAGTTTCGGCCTCGATCTTGGCGATCTCGGCCACGTCGGAGTCATTGATCTCCCATTGGGCCGCCCTGAGTTTGTGGGCCACCTCGGAGGGAACCAGCCCCTCGGCAGCCATCGCCTCGCAGGCACAAAGTTCGACCTCCATCCAGATCGAAAAACGCTCTCGATCGCTCCACAGCCTGCCCATCTCCGGCCGGGTGTATCTCGATATCACGCTCAGCCCCTTTGCAAGATCATCGCATCTGCAGCATAGCCAAAACAAGGGGGGTTGACAAGACCGTACAGTCAAGGAAACAATGGCAACCTTGGCGGAAGTTTACTTTTTCCAGCGGCTCATAACCAGTGGAGGTTAACATGCCCATCGATTTTCCCAGCGATGAGTGGACCACGGCCTACCAGGAGGCACTCAACGCCTCCGAGTCTTACAAGGAGGCCGGCAAGAACTGGACCCACGGCCCGATTGCCTTGGTGGTAAAGGCCGAGCCCACAATCGGTGTCGAGCAGGATACGGCTTTCATTCTCGATCTGCACCAGGGGGTCTGCCGCAAGGCCTGGATCAGCGATCTCGAAGAGGCCAACAAGCAACCCTTCGTCATCACCGGCAGCTATGCCCAGTGGAAGATGGTAATGCGCAAGCAACTCGATCCGATCAAGGGCATGATGCAGGGCAAACTCAGGCTCAAGGGCAACTTGCCGATCATCGTGCGCTTCGTCAAGGCGGCCCAGGAGTTGGTCGAAGCCACCTCCAAGGTCGACACACGTTTTCTCGACGAATAGACCGGGACCGGACATGAGCTACGACGCCGATCTGAACTTTGTTTTCGCGCACACCCCCAAGCTAACGTTCGGGGCAAACGTAGTCGCCGAATTGGGAACATCGCTGTCCGAGATGGGTCATTCCCGGGCAGTAGTCGTGACCGACAAGTTCCTGGCCGAGAAGACGGACATGCTCGAGCGGGTCAAGAAATCCCTCGCTGGCCGCTTCGCAGGAGCCTTCACCGATGTCATTCCAGATCCCACGGCCGATTCCATTGATCTGGGCGCGGCCTATGCCAAGCGGCAGTCTGCCGATGTCCTGATCTCACTCGGCGGCGGCAGCGCGATCGACACCGCCAAGGGCATGGCCGTTGTGCTCACCGAGGGAGGAAAGATTCTCGATCACGAGGGATACCATGCATTGACCCGGCCCCAGACGCCGCACGTAGCCATACCCACCACCGCCGGCACCGGTTCAGAGATGACCATGGTCCTGGTGGTCAAAGATCCCGCCCGCGGACAGAAGACCTTCATCGGCTCCTATTTCCTGCACCCCGACCTGGCCGTGCTGGATCCCACCCTGACCGTCGGACTGCCGGCCAAGTTGACCGCGGCCACAGGCATGGACGCCATGTCGCATGCCATAGAGAGCCTGCTTTCGAACCTGCGCAATCCTTTCTCGGATGGTTACTCTTTAGAGGCCATCCGCATCATTTCGACAAACTTAAAGCGCTGCCTCGACAAGCCCGACGATCTGCTTGCCCGCGGACAGATGCTGATCGCCGCCGCCATCGCGGGATCCGCATTTTCAAATGCCATGGTGGTTCTGAACCACGCTTTAGCCCACACGGTGGGCGCCAAGTACCACATCCACCACGGCACGGCCAACGCCATGTTCCTGCCGCACACCATGCGCTTTTTCACCGACGTCTCGGCCGACAGGCTTGCCCTGGTCGCCGGTGCCCTGGGGATTAGCACCTCGGGCATCACCGACGAGCAGGCCGCCCTCCAGGCGGCCGATCGCATCGAGGAATTTAACAAGGAAATCGGCTTGACCGACCGTCTTTCTGATTACGGCGTAACCGAGGCCGACCTGCCGGCGATAGCCGATATGGCGCTGACTGACGGCTCAATAATCTACAGCCCCAAGCCGGTTTTCGACCTCGACGAGATCGCCTCAGTGGCCCGCAAGGCCCTGTAGGATGAGATTCCCGTGAGCGACCCGACGATCAAAGTCGACCGGAGTGCCCAGGAGAACGGCCTGGCATTAATGCTTGCCGATCTGCTGAGCCAGAACATCGAGCAGCACCCGGCCAAGATCAAGCATTTCAGGCGCCTCAATGGAAACGTATGCATAACGGCCAAGGATGCAGAGGTGACGCTGACAATGGTCTTTGACCGGGGGAACTGCGTCGTTCACGACGGCATTCTCGGTAAACCGAAACTGAGCATAGAAACCGATTCCGAAGCCGTCCTCGGCCTATCAACCGTCCCGCTCAGGGTCGGGCTGCCGGACATTTTCAATAAACAAGGTCGTGCCATGCTCGGCCAAATATTGTCCGGTAAAATCAAGATCAAGGGTCTCCTTTTCCATCCCCTCATGCTGGTAGCCCTAACCAACGTTTTCTCGGTGAACTGACACTCGAACTTGCCAGCCGGTGACTTCAGCCTGACGGTCACGGTGAACTAACGCCGTACAATCTGTTCTTCTCGATATAGGCAATCACGCTGCGGGGCAGCATTCCGGCCACGGATTCGCCTGCATCCAGCCTGGCGCGGATGGCCGTGGACGAGATCCCCGGAAACAGCGCGGGCGACACCTGCCAACCGCCTTCGGGTATCGGACAATCGGGCCGCGCCAAAACCAGGATGGGATATTTTTCGCGGATGCGGTCGAAGTCTTTCCAGGCGTTGATCTCCGGCAGGATGTCTGAGCCAATCACCAGCGTGAAATCATGCTGCGGATGGTGGGCGGCTAGATAGGCAAACGTGTCCACGGTGAGATTGGCGCCTTCGCCACAGGCGGCACGTTCGACTTCCGAGACCACCACCCTGCCCGCGAAAAGACGCGCGCACAGCGCGCACATGGCGACCCGCTGCTCGAAATCGACCAGTTCCTTTAAAAAAGCGTGACGGTAACAGGGCATCATCCAGACGCGCTCGAAGCCCTCGGCCTCCAACAGGTACAGGCAGGCCAATTGGTGTGCAAGGTGCGGGGGGTTGAACGACCCGCCCAACAAGGCGATCTTCATGCGGCATCTCCCCCGTATAAAAGAAACTCGCCTCGCGCTTGCCCGAATGCTGCTGCCTGTTCTTGCAAGCGACTCCAGAGATCTCTACAATCGGCGCCGCTTTCGAGCGCCAGGCGCACCTCGTCCGTGCCGCACAAAAGGTCAATGGCCGGCCGGTCGCTAACGAATTCATACGGTTCGGTCCGCCACGAAAACTGATCGGGTGCAATCTCCAGCAAAGTTCGCAGAAGTTCGAGGCCGAAGCGAAAGGGCTCAAAGACATGTCTATCTGTCACGTGAACCTGGATACCATGACAATTCTTGCCCCTTAACTTCTGAAAAGTAGGCTTGAATGTCACAGGTCTGAAGCGCGCTCCCGCGCCGACACGCCCGGCCATCATCCGTGAAAGTCTCCTGGCGTCGATCCAGGGTGCGCCAACCAGTTCGAATGGCCTGGTGGTGCCCCGGCCCTCGGAAATATTGGTGGCCTCCACCAGGCAGGACCCGGGATAAACCATGGCCGTATCCAGGCTGGGCATGTTCGGAGACGGCATCACCCACGGTAGTCCGGTCTGATCGAACCACATCTCACGGCGCCAGCCTTTCATTTCGATGACTGTCAGCTCGATGTCCATGCCTTTAGACGCCAGGCGGGCCATCTCGCCGATGGTCAACCCGTGGCGCACCGGCACGGGAAACTCGCCCACAAACGAGTGAAAACCCTCTCCGAGCAGCGGCCCTTCCAACATCTTGCCGCCAAGCGGGTTCGGCCGGTCAAGGACGACGACAGCCACTCCGGCCCGGGCGCAAGCCCTCATGCTGTACAGCATGCTGGCTGCATAGGTGTAGTAACGACTGCCGATGTCCTGCAGGTCGACGACCAGGAGATCGATCTGATCCAGTAGTTCCGGCCCGGGGCTCAGGTCTTCGATCGACTTTCCATACAAGCTGACGATCGGGATCTCCCGACCGCCCTGATGCTCGACAGCCTGCATGTCCTGGGAGCCGCCCGACAATCCATGCTCGGGCCCCATCAGCAATCGCAGGTCGAGACCGGCATCCAGAAAAATGCTCTGCGCGTGCACCAACTCGCCGTTCACGGATGCGGCATGCGCCAGCAGGCCCAGCCTGCGATCCCTCAACAGATCGAATCCCCTATCGATCAACACATCGAGACCGCTTTGGATTTTCACCTGTTCCCCCTGGGCTACTCTCCCGGTTTCAAGGTCAGCTGGAAATCGTAGGTTGCGCCGAACCCCTTTGGAAATAGCGAGCGACGCAGGTTCCACAGCGCGCAAATATCAAGTAGCTGATCACCGATGGTGTTCTTGGCCATCGTAACCCCGGAAACCTCGCCCTCGTTACTGAGCGTGACCTTGATCAACATATCGCCTCTCAATTTCGGACTTTTCTTCAGACGTTCCTTGTACACCTTGGCAATCTGTTTGCGGTTCAAGTTAAAGACGCTACTCGGACTCTTGCCCGCGATGCGCTCTTTCAATATCTGAAAACGATCAAAGAGTCTGTCACGGATTTCAATGGCCTTCTCGTTCCTTTCATCCGCTGCCATGATCTGCTCTGTCAACTCGATCGCCTTGGAGAACTCGCCACCCTTGTCGAAAATAGTGGCCAAACCGACGAGCGCTTGCAGGTTGTGCGGCTCTTTCTTTCGCACGACCTGAAAAGCGGGCAGTGCCTTTTCGATTTCACCGGACTCTAGATACAACGGGGCCAGCACCTTGCATGCTTCCAGATCATCCGGCACATCCTGCATGATACTCTCGTAGGCACCTTTTCTCTGATCCTGCTTGCCCAGCTTGTCGGCTAAAGCCGCCATCGATCGCCAGCAATCGAGGTGAACGCCCGCAAGCCCGCAGGCTTTCGTGTAGGCCGCCAGAGCCTCATCGCTCTTGCCAAGCTGATCGAGCAAACTGGCTCGCGCGTGTTGAACATCGTATGCCTCAGGATCGATCTCGACCGCCCGGGTGTAGGCCGCTAGGGCTTCTGGCTTGTCTCCCTTGTGCAAGAGCAGTTCGGCCATCTCGCGCTGGGCAATGAAGAGTTCGGGTTTCTGCTCAATTACCACGCGATACTGCGCTAAGGCGGGTTGTGCCTTGCCTGATTTCTCCAAAGCCCTTGCCAAATCGAGCCTGTAGCCGGCGGTACCTGGATCGCGATCCACCGCCTTCTCAAGCATCTTGGTGGCCTGCGCAAAATCTCCCTTTGCAAGCCACATCTTCCCGAATCGTCCGTAACCGATGGCAATCTTCGGACCCAGTTCGATAGCACGCTCAAAGTTGTTCTCGGCCTGGTCATAGACCCCCCAACCGGTCTGGATAATGCCCATGCCGATATAGACCCAGTAGAATTTGTCGTTCAACTTGGTGATCTTGGTCAGTTCGCTGCATGCCTCGTTCCTGTCGGTGATTGAGTAAGCCCACAGGAACCGATTGAAGGGTTGCTTGGGATCGGCGCGGTAGTCGTCGTTGTAACGGGCCTGCAAGGCATCGATGCGCTTCGAACCAAGAGCGGCCTCGATCTCGACAACGGCGGCCGTCATGCCGTTCACGGTATAACGATCCTTCGATCCCATCTCCGGCCGGCCCCCAGCCGGGACGCCCGCCGGTGGCAGGCAGGAGGGCGTCCAGACGGCCAGTGTCAACAAGATCGTCAACGTTGTTCTCATTTTCAATTCCTCTTTTCTCACTTGATGATCTGCGGGCGAAGACTGACCTGCTTGTTTTTCATGGCGACCTTGAAACGAACCGCTCGGCACCCATGCTTGGACATGAGTATTTCCTCTTGACGCTTCAACTTTCGGACAAAACGCTCGAAGTTCAGCTTCTCGATCTTCTCCCCCAGGCTCTCCTTGGCCTTGATGAACTCGGTGTAGATCCCGCGGTAGTAATCATCGTCCACCGGCCCCTCTTCGGTCATTTCCTGCTGTTCTTCCTGCTCTTCCTGGTCTTCCTGGTCCTCTTGTTCCTCTTGTTCCTCTTGTGGCTCGGCGGCAGTATCATCTACGCCAGTCTCTTCTTTCCTCTCCTGCCGTTCGATCTCATCTGTCTTTTCCAGATCATCTTCCTGCTCGGAAACCGTTTCCTTGTCCTCAACTTCAGCTTCTTCCCGCGCCTCCTCCGGCTGTCTGTCTTCTTCATCAAGCGTCCCGGGCGGGGACAACTCTTCTGTGCTTTCCAACCCTTCTTCGTCTTCATCGAGCGAGCCCTGCGGCTCATCTTCCTCCCGCAACCTCGCCGGATCTTCCTTCAACATGTCGCCGCGCGACGCTTCCCCCGTGTCCTTGTCGCGCACCTGGTTGAGAAGATCGGCAATGGAGCGAACTGCTGCGGGCCCTTTCAACTCGAACTTGTGCTGTACCTCACCATGGGCTATTGCCATCGCATCCAGCTCCAACTGCTTCAGCCCCGTGCTGAGCCGTCCTCCCAAGACCACTGCAATCACCAGCATAACCACCAGGCATATGGCAGCCAGCCCGAACAATAGTAAAGACATCTTCCCAAACGGCTTGTCCAAGCTGTCCATTTCTCGGGCGACAAAAATAGTATACAGTCCCTTACCGCCCTCGACGGCAACCGGGACTCCCACAGCCAGCCAGGTCTTCGCAGCACAATTTGTGATTTTCGGCCCGATACTTTTTCCCTCCTTGAGCGCAGCCTGCGCCTCCTTGCCGATAGCCCCTTCCAGGCACGTCGCTGCGTTCGCGGACACTGCACTCGCTGCTACGCCGCCTGCGACCAGGTAGGCGAAATTGATCCCCGCCAGAAGTTCGCCGGCGCGGGACTTGACCAGTGCGTCATCCAGCGGAAAAGTCGCCAACAGGACGGCTTTTACATTCCCTGAAACAGCAACCGGAACTAACACCGCCCGTAAGAGTTTCTTGTCTTGGCCTACGACGAGCGCCGTCCGCTTACCCTGCAAAACCCCATGAATTGCGGCGCTGATCTTCGCATCGCCTGAGGGCGCCCTCCCCGTCCAGTGCAAATCGATGTTACGAACCAGTCCGAGGCCTTTTTCATCGAGTATGAAAAAATCTTCCACCGGAGCCGTCTCCCTGGCGGCCGTTGTCAGGCTGGCCACCTCGGCTCGCAGCTTGTTCAGCCATCCCTCGATCTCGCTCTTTTGCGTGGGTCGATCGTTTATCAGGTTGCGTAGCGACGAGCGATCGGCTAGCCCGGTCATTTTCCAGACGAGTCGCCCCATGTCCGCCGCGTCCATTTCCTTGAGCAACCTGCCCGCTTCGAGCAGCCCGTTGCCGGCCTCGTCGATGTTGATCTGCCTGACACGCGGGAAAACCATGAAATAAGTGCCGACTGTCATGACGAGAACAGCGGTTGACAAGAGAATTGCCGTTGTTGTTCTGGACATCGTGTTCTCTCCCTTGGATCAGGCGTGCCGCTTCCCGAATCAGCGCGCAAAGAGGGCAAAGATCTTGTTCATCTCGCGATTGGCCAGCACCAACTTGCCATCCGAATATAGCTGAGTGGCCTTGCGCAACAATCTACTGACGGTCTGTTTATCCTTGCCCGATGGCTTTTTCTCATTATTCAGCTGCGCCAGCCTCTGGAATTTGCGGTCGATGAACTCCGAGTCAATCCCGGTACTCTTGACGATCTCGGCAAGTTGCAGCGACAAATCCATCATCTTATCGTAATCCCCTTCTTTCTTTGCCCCGGCAATATCATTGATCAAGCCTGAATTCTCCAGGGGCAGATCTGCCGGCAGAATGCCATGTTTTCTCATTTTGTCCAAGGCCCCTTTGTAGGCAGCCTGAGCCTTCTTGCGGCTTACCATCTGACCTCGCCTGTTGCCGGCCGGCAGCGGCGGGCGATAAGTCGCAATGCTCGTCTTGGCCCTCAGGAAGGCCGCTTCCCGGCGGGCAAGCTCTGCCTCACGCCGTGCGATTTCCTTTTCCCGGCCGGCGACGTCGGCCTCGCGCGCCGCCATGCCTTTCTCGCGCCGAGCAACGCCCGCCTCCCTATGTGCTGTATCCAAGGACGGTGATGAAACGCCCGACGATATACGTCCCAGCATCTGGTCCTTCTGGAGCGCGAGTTTCTTGCGCTCGGTCTCGAGAGATTTCTCTCTCTGCCACATGTCCTTCTCTTTCAGGTAGAGGTTTCTTTCCTTTTCAGAAAGCCGCCGCGATTGCACCTGGTCATGGCCCTGTAGCTGTTCCTTGGACGTCATTAAAGAGTCTTTTTCTTTTCTCAGGCGCTCACGCTCTTTTTGGAACTCGCTCATCCTGCTCTGTAGTTCCTGCTCTTCCTTGGCGATCTTGCTGCGGTCGGCCTGGACAACAATGGTCAGCTCTTCCTGCTTGTTCTTCTTCTTGTCCGATCCGCAGGCCGCAACGAGTCCCAGGAAGACAATCAGGCATGAGCTGTATGCAGTTGTTTTCATGACACGCTCCTTGTGGCAGCTGACATGCGCGAACGCAAGTCTTGAAGCGACCCGATCTTTACAGCAGTAACTTCGTATAGTGCAATCGGCTCGAGAATGCCCTTCATGAAAACCGGCTCCTTGGGTTGGACTTCCACCCACTCGGCCACCTTGCCGAATGTTGTTTCGCTGATCAGAACCTGTCCCTCACGGGTGGTGGCTTCTATTCTCTGCGCCAGGTTGACATCCCTGCCGATGATCGTGTACTCCATCCGGCGGGCCGAGCCGATGTTCCCCGCGATGGCCTCTCCGCTGTGCACCCCAATGCCGAAATTGGCCACCGGTTTGCCCTCCTGCATTCGCTTCCAGTTGAACTCACCAACTTTCTTCTGTATTTCCACGGCCGTAATGACGCCGCGCATCTCAGGCAAGTCGATCACCTGCGGTGCGCCATAGATGGCCATGATCGAATCACCGATGAACTTGTTTATGGTGCCCTCGTATTGGAAAATAACGTCGATCACAATCCCGAAGTAATCGTTCAGCAGAGCCACCACTTCACGTGGTCGCAACATCTCACTCAAGGCTGTAAAACCGCGAATATCAAGAAACATCACCGTCACGCGTTTCAGTTCTCCGGTTAGACCCAGATCATCTTCCTCCTTGAGGATACGCTCTGCGACCTGGTCGGATACGTAGCGCGCGAAAGTATTCCTGATGCGCTCCCGCTCCCTGAGTCCCCGGACCATGAAATTGAACGCATGGGCCAGAACTCCTATTTCATCCCTGCTATTGATGGTCAGGGTCCTATCCAGTTTGCCTTCCGAAACGCCTTCCATCGCAGCCGCGACCTGCCGAATGGGTCGCGAGAAATGCCGGGCCAGCAAAAGTGATCCGGCCAGCCCGCAAAGAATCGCTAAAAGCGTCACCAGCAGGTTCACAGTCAGTGAGTCCTTCAACTGACGTTCCGTCTCCAGTGTCGAGAATCCCAGTGTGGCCCAGCCGAGGGCCTGGCCCTGGTTGCCTTCCAGCTTGACCTTAAAAGTTCTGACCGCCTCATCGGTCCATTTCCATTCAGCCGTACGCCCGAGCCGCCCTTGCTCGTCCTGTCCCTTCAAGCTCAGCGCCAAGAGGGGAGCGGCCTCGATGATCAGATCGAGATTGAGGCTGCCGCCTTCAATTCTTCCCGAGGCGTCTTGAAAAGTGGCAAAGCAGAGATGGGTGCCGAATTTAACTCCCAGATCGACAAACATCTTCACCAGCATGGGATCGTAGTGCCGTCCCCCATACCCCTGACCGCGCATGCTGGCGATGATTGTTGCCAGCGACTTGAACTTTGTCTCCGCGTCCGCCCTGCTCAGGTTTGCTGAGCGAATAACGAGAAAGTATGCCATGGATGCGCTGACCAGGAGCACCAGGACGGCAACGAAAATGGAAAGCTTGACCCCCAACGTGAATCGTGATCGTCTATGAAGAGTTGACGCCATACAGCAGGATTATACTCATCAACTACAGCTACTTCAAGGAATTGAGAGCCACTGGATCATGGGTTGGATCTTATCTGCTCTGCGTGGAAAACGAACCCGGCGCATGAATCGCTACCGGCAGCGACTGGACGCGATCAACGCCGTCGAACCGGTCCTCCGGAACAAGACTGACGGGCAGTTGCGGGAAATGAGCCTCGCCCTTCGCCGCCGGGCCGGCGCTGGAACCCGAATCGACGATTTGTTGATCGAGGCATTTGCACTGGGACGAGAGGCGGCTCGCCGCACCCTGGGTATGCGACACTTCGATGTACAGGTTCTCGGAGCCATGGCTTTGCACGATGGCCTCATCGCGGAGATGAAAACCGGTGAAGGCAAGACCCTGGCGGCTACCCTGGTGGTTTACCTGAACGCATTGACCGGCAAGGGCATCCACGTGGTCACGGTCAACGACTATCTGGCGGAGCGGGATGCCAACTGGATGGGGCCCTTGTATCGTTTCCTGGGGTTGCGCGTAGGCGTGATACTGGAAAGCATGGGGGATTACCCTGAGGATGAAATCCGCAATCGCAAAGAGGCCTACGCCTGTGATGTCACCTATGGCACCAACCACGAGATTGCGTTCGACTACCTGCGGGACAACCTGGCCGTCGTGCCGGAAGAAATCGTCCAGCGGGGTTTCCAGTTCGCCATCGTCGACGAGGTGGACTTCCTGCTCATCGACGAAGCACGTACCCCGCTGATCATTAGCGGCCCCTCGCGCGCAGATACCGGATTATACGAACAGGTCGACCGCATCGTCGGCCGTCTGGAAGCAGGTAAACATTTCACAGTGGAGGCCAAGACCCGCACGGCCAGTCTGACCGAGGCGGGATTCGCCACGCTGCAACGGAAACTCGGAGTGGACAATCTGGCCGATCCGGACAATCTGGAGATTTTTCACGCGGTCCACCAGTCAGTACTGGCCCACGGAGTGTACCAACTAGACGTCGACTACATCGTGGAAGAAGGTCAGGTCTTCATCGTGGACGAATTCACCGGAAGGGTATCGGAAGACAAACGCTATTCGGACGGTCTGCACCAGGCCATCGAAGCGAAGGAACGCGTCGAAGTGCAGCCCGAAGACGCAACCCTGGCCAAGGTGACCTACCAGACTTTCTTCGGTCTCTACAAAAAGCTGGCGGGCATGACCGGCACAGCCTGGACCGAGCGCAAGGAATTTTTGCAGACATACGGCAGGGACGTCCAGGTAATTCCCACCCATCGACCCATGATCCGCCACGACTATCAGGATCTGGTTTTCGAAACAATCGATGACAAACACCGGGCCGTCGTCGACCGGATCGTCGAATTACGAGAGCAGGGACGCCCGATACTGGTCGGCAGCACCAGTGTACGGGAATCGGAAAAACTCTCTACTCGTCTCGAGGCTGCCAACCTTCCCCATTCGGTTCTCAATGCCAAGAACCACCACGAGGAAGCAGCGGTCATCGCGAATGCCGGGCGCAGGGGGGCCGTCACCATTTCCACCAACATGGCCGGGCGCGGCACCGACATCATCCTGGGGGGCAATCCGAAACTCCTGGATGACCAGAACCGGGCAGAGCAAGAAGAAGTTTCCAGAGCGGGCGGCTTGCACGTCATAGGCACCGGCAACCACGAATCGATGCGAATCGACAACCAGCTACGCGGCCGTGCCGGGCGCCAGGGAGACCCCGGAAGCAGTCAGTTCATGGTGGCGTTGGAAGATGAGATTTGGCAGAAATTCGGCAAGCTTCAGATCGAGGTCATCAGGAAAAAGCTGCAAAGTGAAAACCACCGCGGAGGAGAACCCATCCCGAGACGCTGGGTCTTGCCCGTCTTGAAGAGCTTGCAAAAGAAGGTCGACACCGAGAACGAGTCCGTTCGCAGAGATGTTCTCAAGTACGATCTGGTGGTGCATATGCAAAGGGAAACCATATACGCCTGGCGCCGAACACTGGTTAGCGGTGAGCGGTACGATCCACAGGAACTGATCGGGGATCTGATCGACGATCTGATGGCCCAATACACCGGGCCAGAAACCTTGTCCGGGGCGTTGCAGGCCCATTTCCATGCACCCTTCGAACTGGTCCCATCGAAGGAACAGAGCCTTACGGAACAGGCTTTCGAGCAGGCCTTGTTCCTCCTGAATGAACGGGAAACATCCGTTGGACCAGGCATCGTTCACGAATTGGGTCGGAGGATCCTGCTGCAATCCATTGACGATTTGTGGACCGATCACTTGACCAATCTTGAACGACTCGAGGATGGAATCGGCTTGCGCGGATATGCCCAGGTCGACCCGCTGATCGAATGGCGCAAGGAAGCCACGATACTCTGGCAGGAATTGCTGCGCTCGATTCGGTCGCGCGCGGTCCGGCTCTGGTTTCTCGTCGAACCGAAATGACTAGCAGCTAGCGCTGTTCAAGGGAACGGGTACGAGCTTGACAGACTCTTGAGTAGATGGAAAGCTGTGCCGCCGGCAGGGTAGCAGGGGCCTCTTGCGAAACCCTACCGGGGCGGTTATTTCAAGGAGGAAAAGATGATACCTATAAGGCGGCATCCGGCGTCCACATTTCTAAGCCTGCTGGTATTTGTGGCTTTTTTGCCGTCCTGCGGTAAAAAGACGGAGGTTTCCGGGTCGGACGGCAAGGAGGCCGCTAAGACGGTCATGGTGCAGACTCTAGCCAGGACGGACATCGTCGACAAGCTAAGCTACGTCGCCGACCTCAAGCCTCACACGGAAATCAAGATTTTCTCTCAGGTTCCCGATCGTATCCTGTATTTTCCCTTCAACGACGGCGATCTCATCCAGCGCGGCCAGCGACTGGCCTTGATTCGCAGGGAGGGAATGGAAAAGGGTCTCGAACAGATGGCAGCCCAGGGCGAGGCTCTGGCGATACAGATCCGCAACCTCGAAAGAGAGCTCAAGCGCTCGGCCGAGTTGCTGCGCTCGGGGGTCATCACCCAACCGGTTTTCGACAAACTCAAGACCACCTACGATGCCAGCGTCGCCCAGCGCAAGGCCTTAGACGCCGGCCGCAGCCAGCTCGCCGTGCGCGCTGGCAACGCGGCCATAAATGCTCCCATCAGCGGGGTGATCGCCGGCAAGATGCTCGAAAAAGGAGACATGGCCGTTCCGCAGGTGCCATTGTGCCGCATCCTGGACATCGAGCGCCTAAAGATCGAGATCAAGCTGGTCGAGAAAGACGTCGCCAGGGTGCGCCTGGGACAAGAAGTCCGCATCAAGCTGGATTGCTGCGGCGACAAGATCTTCATCGGCAAGCTGACCAGTATCCGACCCTACATCGATCCGGACACGCGCACCAACACCGTTGAGGTCACGCTCGACAATCCACGTGACAAGATCACCGGCCTGTGGCTTCTGAAACCGGGGATGTTCGGGCGCGCGGAGTTGATCGTCTCGGAGCGCAAGGACGTTCTGGCCGCTCCCGAACCGGCCCTGCTGCTGGACAACAGGCTCCTGAAACAGCAGCAGGCGGGCGAGATCCTGCGCAAGGCCTTCGTGGTCGACGACCAGGGCTTGGCTCATCAGCGCCTGGTGCGGCTGGGAGCGAGAAAAGGGTCGCTCTACGAGGTGCTGGCCGGCTTGCAGGAAGGCGACAGGGTTGTAGTGCGCGGACAGCACGGTCTGCGTGACGGTCAGCAGGTGGAAATCGTGACCGATAAATGATCCACGGACGAAAGTGACGCAAACATGAAGATCTCCAGCATGTCCGTTCGGCGCGGTGTCACCGTCAGCATGATCTATATGATCCTGGTCGGCTTCGGCCTGTACTCCCTGGGCCGCCTGCAGTTGGATCTCTACCCGGACATCTCTTTTCCGACAGTGATTGTTATCACTAACTACACCGGCGCAAGTCCCGAGGACATTGAAACTCTGATCACCAGGCCGCTCGAGGGACAGGTAGCCTCGGTCAAGGACGTCGACGAGATAACCTCCGAGTCGAAACAGGGCATTTCTCTGATCAACGTCAAGTTCGATTGGGGAAAGGACATGGAGCAGGCCGAGACGGACGTGCGCCGCTCGTTGGAGATGGTGAAAGGATATCTTCCCGACAACGCGGACGACCCGATCGTTTTCGCCTTCGATCCTTCACTGCAGCCGATCGTCATGTTCATGGTCAGCGGCCCCTACCCGCTCGACGAGCTGCGGCGCATCGCCGAGAACGACCTGCAACCGCGCATCGAGCGTCTGGTGGGCATCGCCAACGCCTACGTTGCCGGAGGGCTCGAGCGCGAGATTCACGTTACGCTCGACCCGCTGGAGATCGAAGCTTTCGGTCTGGATGTCAACGCAGTGGTGCGGGCTGTCTACGCCGAAAACTCGCAGGTTCCCGGAGGCTCGCTCGAGCAGGGCAGCCTCGACTTCACCATCCACAGCGAGGGCAAGTTCCAGAAGGTTTCCGAGATCGGAGAGGTTGTCGTCGGAATCAAGCGCGGCCCGGACGGGGCGCAGCCCATCCGCCTCAAGCAGGTGGCCCGGGTGGAAGACTCATTTTACGAGAGTCAGCGTATCCTGGAAGTGGACGACGAACCGGCCGTCTGGATGATGGCTCGCAAGCAGTCAGGCGCCAACAGCGTCAAGGCGGCCGATGCGGTCGTCGATGCGCTACCCAGAATTGCCAGGGAGTCCGGCGCCGAGCTCGATTTCAAGATTATTTTCAATCAGGGCGATTTCATCAAGCAGTCGCTGGGTAACTTGTCCACCACCGGGCTAGCAGGCATACTGATAAGCTTTTTCGTCCTGCTCTTCTTCCTGCGCAACATTCGTTCGGCGCTAATCATCTCGCTGGCGATTCCAATCTCGGTGATCGCCACTTTCGCGGTCATGGACCAGGCCGGCATGACTTTGAACATCCTCTCGATGGCCGGCCTGGCGCTGGCCATCGGCATGCTTGTGGACAATGCCATCGTCGTGCTTGAAAACATCTTCCGCCTGCGCGAGGAAGGCATGGGCGCCAATCAGGCGGCCATCGAGGGCGCCAGCGGCGTGAGCACCGCCGTCACCGCCTCCACGCTGACCACTGTGTCTGTCTTCATTCCGATTCTGTTCGTTCCGGGGATCGCCGGCGTCATGTTTCGTGACATGGCGGTCACGATCTGCTTCGCCCTGACCGTCTCACTGGCGGTGGCGCTGACCTTCATTCCCCTGGCAGCCTCCCGTCTTTTGGGCTCCGAGCGGGCCGGGAGATTGCTTGCCAGGGCCCGGGAAAAAGATCCTTTTCAGAAAGTACGCGACGGTTACGGCCGGATTCTGGACTGGCTTTTGGACCGCAGGTGGATTGTGGCGCTGGGTGTTGTTGGGCTGCTGGCACTCACCGGCTCGCTGATGGTCTTGATGCCGACCGACTTCGTGGCCCAGGACGATCAGTCGCTGGTCTTCGTAACCATCGAAACTCCCATAGGCGACAACTTGCAAGAAACGTACAAGATCATGCGCGAGGCGATCGAGCACATCAAAAAAGTCGTAACGCCCGAGGAAAGGCGCATGATTGCCCTGGACGCCGGCGTCGGCAAGGGTTTCGTATCGATCTTCGCCAAGGGAGTGCACGCCGGAACGATCCGCATCCCCCTGGTCTCGATGGGCCGGCGGGAACGCAGCCAAAAGCAGATCGAAAACTCCATCCGCAGCGAGCTTCAGAAGATGCCCGGCGTCAAGGTCACCGTCGGGCCGCCTTTCAACCCCATGGGAGGAGAAGGGGACATCGAGATTCAGATCCGCGGCCACGATCTGGAAATATCGCGCAAGATCGGTCTGACGCTGCGTGACAAGCTGCGCGCAATGCCGATGATGAGTGAGGTCAACTATTCGATGGAAGACCAGAAGCCGGAGGTCAGAATCCGTTTCGACCGCCCCAAGATGGCCGAAATGGGAATCTCCACGGCGGCGGCCGGCAGTGCCGTCTCGACCTACTTCATGGGGCACATCGCCGGCCGCTATGCCGAGGGTGGCGACGAGTACGACATTATGGTCCGATATGCCAAGAGCCACCGTCTGGACGTCGACGAGCTGCGCCGGGCTCCGGTGATGACCATGAGCGGGTCTGTAGTCCCGCTTGAAAACATAGCCGAAGTCAGGGTGGGCCTGGGCCCGGTGGACATCACCCGCCTCGACCAGGCTCGCGTCACCCGCCTGAATTGCAGCCTCGAGGATCGCTACCGAGGCGAGGGCGGCAAGACCATCAAGAAAGACTTGCGCGTGGCCATTGCCGGCGTCAGCGACATTCTCGAAAAGTATTTTCAGCAGAATGCCGAGTTGACGAAGAACTTCACCTACCACATCGGCGGGACCGCCGAGGATTTCATGACTTCCATGAAGTGGCTGGGCATGGCCTTGATGGTTTCGATCCTGCTGGTCTTCATGGTCATGGCCAGCCAGTTCGAATCGCTGCGCCAGCCCTTCATCATCATCTTCAGCGTGCCCCTGTCGGCGATCGGAGTAGTTCTGATGTTCATCGTGACGGGCAGCACCATGGACATCTCATCGCTGGTGGGCGTCATCATGCTGGTGGGCATAGTGGTCAACAACGGTATAGTAATGGTTGACGCCGCTAACCAACTCAGGGCGAAGGGCCAGGGAAGGCGCGAGGCCATAGCCCGGGCCGCACGAATTCGAATGCGGCCCGTCCTGCTGACCAGCCTGACGACCATACTGGCCATGGTTCCGCTGGCGCTGGAGATCGGAGAGGGCTCGGCCGGTTGGGCGGGAATGGCCAAGGCGGTAATCGGCGGCCTCATTGCCGCGACGCTGCTGACGCTGGTGGTCGTCCCGACCGTCTATACCGTTTTCGCAAGGAAACAGGTGAAGAAGATCGACCTGGCGCCCGCTCAGTAGGAACGGTAGCGCACCATTTGCCGATCGAAACTTTCGTAAGGTGATCGGGGACGTTGTTAACAAAATAAACATATTGACAACGCACCATCTACCTCATAAACCCATCTCATGCCCCGCGGTCCCAGGCTCGACAGCGAAGGCTCCCTGCACCACGTGATGGCGCGCGGGATCGAGAAGCGCGACATCTTCCGGTCCGACGCCGACCGCGGCGACTTCATGGCCCGTATCGCTGTCGTCGGCCCTGCCACGGGTACTTGCATATTCGCCTGGAGCTTGATTCCGAACCACTTCCATCTACTGCTCCGATCCGGACCGCCCGGACTCTCCACCTTCATGCGCCGCCTTCAGACCGGTTACGCCGTCGCTTATAATCGCCGGCACAGGAGGTCCGGCCACCTGTTCCAGAATCGGTTCAAGTCGATCCTGGTGGAGGAGGAGCCGTATTTCCTCGAGCTGGTGCGCTACCTCCACCTCAATCCTCTGCGGGCCGGGTTGGTGAAGTCACTGCGCGGGCTGGACGTATTTTCCTGGAGCGGCCATGCGGTTATCTTGGGCAACCGGGAGGCTCCCTGGCAGGATATCGGCTACGTACTCCAACAGTTCGGAGGCACCTCGTCGCGAGCGCGCCAGGCATACCGGCGGTTCGTGGCCGAAGGGATTCGGCAGGGGCGGCGGCCGGAGTTGTCCGGCGGAGGGTTGGTCCGGAGCATCGGGGGACGGGATCAGTTGGCGGCGTTCCGGCGCGGCCGTGAGCGTTGGGCGTCCGACGAGCGAGTGCTCGGCAGCGGAGAGTTCGTCGAGCAGGTACGGGAAGGGGTCGAGCGAAGCGGGGACCGGCGGCGGGTTCGGCCGGAAAGACAACAAGAGGCGCTGGAGGAACTGGTCGGGCAGTTGTCCAAACGGATGGACGTGGAAGTCGGAGAGGTCTTCGGGCCCAGCCGCCGGCAGGAGGTTTCCTCGGTGCGAGCGGCGCTGTGCCACTTTGCGGTGACGAGGATGGGGATATCGCTTGCGACTGTGGCCCGATTCCTGGGAGTCAGCCCGCCGGCCGTGAAGCAGGCGATGGAGAGGGGAAAAGATAAGGTCGAGGGATTGGGAGAAAAGGTCGAGCGCTTGGTCGATAAGTTCATTTAGTTAACAACGTCCCCTATTCCTCCTCAATCGCCGGCCAGGTCGGCCTTGATCATTACGCCCACCGGTGAGGGTGTGTAGTTCGGGTCGAGCGTCTCTAAGAGATTGCAGCAGTAACCGTTTGTAAAGCCGAGGATCGAGTAGCCGATCGCCATGTCCTTGAGGTACTGCAAAAAGGGAATGCCGAACTCGTTATATGGCGCGTCCCATTCTCTGCCGGAGTCAGGACTTTCGGGTGGTTCCGGAAACCAACCGACCTCAGTTACGATTACCGGGTATAATTCGGACGCATCGCCGAATTTGTACTGCCAGCTTTCACGCATACAGTCGACTTCGTAATTGCAGAACCTGACCTTGCCGGGGTAAGGATGCGTCCCGTAAGCGATGTTCTCTTTCCTGACCGGCTCGTTCAAAACGTAATGAATGTCATAGCCCCATTCCAATCCGTTGGCGATGATCAGGGCGTTGGGATCCTGGGCGCGGATGATGTCGATTGCCTCCTCGAAAAGATCGCGCAGCAGCAGCCATTCGCCTTGATGCGGCTCGTTGAAGAGCTCGTAAATCACGTGTTCGTAGCCGGCGTAGCGCGCCGAGACAATGGTCCAGAAGTTCATCATGCGGTCATGGGTATCGGCATTGGTGTCGTAGTATTCGTGGTTGTCAATCATGGCGTACATGTTGTGCTGCGCGCAGAGGGCCACTTCGCGGTCCAGGTACGTTTCCAAATAGCCTTGCGGGTCGACCGAAAAGTAGTCGTCCGAGAACGGCGAGACCATCAAGCGCACCGAGTTCATGCCCCAGGCGGCCATCTCGGCGAAGTCGAGGTCTACCTTGTCTTTGCGGTCCCAGTACCAAGTATCGTTGCCGCCCCCGCTGCCCTGGTCTTGATAGTTGGCCCCCTTGAGGATGATTGGCTGGCCTTGTTGATCGACTAGCGTGTTGCCGGAGACATGCAACCTGCCCGGCCCGGTCACACAGTAGCCATACAGGCAGGTGCCCGTGCCGCAGGTTCCGCAATCGCCGCATTCGTTGCGCGACTCGCCGCAAACGATGAACGAGCAATCCGGAGTGCAGACCGCATCGACCAGGCAGAGCGCATCCCCGTCCCAACCGAAGGTTATCTTGTCGTCGGCATACCAGATCATCGGGTCGGTCTCGCAGCTGGGCAGGTCGAGACTCGTACCGGCCACGGCCACATTCTGGATGAAGAGGTTCCGGGCTGAATCGGGCGCGGGCGCGTTGTCGAGGGTCAGGGTCACCGAAGAAACCGCCGATGCCAGCATGGGGGCCGTGAACGAGTAGGTCTCGCTCGAGGATGTTACAAAAGTATTGCCAATCGAGCGGCCGTTGACCTCGACCAGCAGGTGGGCCCAAATGCCGTTTATCTCGGTCCCGTAAGCCTGGACTGTTATAGTCGTCTCGTCCGTGTTGCAGGCCGGGCAAGGCCCCCCGCAGTCGACCCATTCTTCACCCTCGTCCCATAAATTGTTTTCGCATGGTTGAGTTGCAGTATCGCCCGCCTGCTGATCCCCATCAGAAGCATCCTGCCCGGCATCCTGCCCGGCATCTTGTCCGGCATCGTAGCCGGCATCGTCTCCACCGTCGGTATCCTCGACCGAACCTTTTGAACAGCCGGTCATGACCAGACCGATAATCGAAACACCAATAACCAGGAATTGGAATCGAGAGATCATTTGACTCTCCTAAAACTAACTTTGTTTTTATTTTAAATAACTTATCACAGTCAGGCAGCAAGCCGGGCAGTCTTTTCTTTTCTCAAGCTTCGCCACACAAGCCATAGCACCGCAGCCAAAATGCCCGCCAGGGCCAGCCCATTGAAAACCGAAGCGATTTTTGTGTCGTGCTGAAGAGCATCCCAGCGCCTTAGTATGGCCCACCAATCGTGGATTTTAGGCCCGGTGCCGGCCATCGGCAGGACGCGCGCCCGGGCATCGGCCACATAGGTGGCCACGTAGCGCCAGTTTTCGAAAAACCAGATCCAGCCGACTGCATACCCGATCGGTTGCCGGCGCAACCAGAAAGATATGACTATCACTAGAGGAAAAACGAATTGCCCCAGTGTCCCGCCGTACAAATTCGCGACATCTCCAAAAATCCCGAAGAACACGTGACCCGCCTCGTGAAAAGCCAGGTTGGCGTGATCCAGAACAGGTATGAACCCGTCGTTATCAAGAATCAGCAGCAAGAAAAGAACTGCACAGCCCCCAATGAATGCTACCAAGCTATTCCGGGTCGGCCGGGTCCAGGCACTCGACCAGATGTCCTTGAGTCGCTTCAGGATTCGCATCATTTCAATTTGGGGATTTAATTCTTTGAGATCATTTGGACTTCAGCTTGGCCAAGGCCTGTTCACACAGATGATCGAGGCACACCCGGGGTCGTTGACTGCGTGATAGCTTGCAACCGCTTGAACCTAAATTGGGGCAAGGATCATCCAGATTCAAATGCCGATTTTCCTTGGTCCATAAGACTTCGACATGCCCCCATTCGGCACAGCAATCACCACAGTTTATCGGACACTTTGGCATAAAATTCCCGTTTTGCTCAACCGTCAGCACGACCACTGACTTTTTAACCATCTTTGTTGATCAATATACCTTTTATATCACACTTACGGTGTTCAGAACTTCAGTTGATAAGTTCATTTAGTTAACAACGTCCCCTATTCCTCAGTAAGAACGGTAGCGCACCATTTGCCGATCGAAGCTTTCGTCGAAGGAGATCGAGGCGTCGATTAGCCTGTGCGCGGAGTCGAAGCTGGGCCTTAGCTTGGGCATCACGAAGGCATGCCTGCGCCGCAGGCCGGATTTGGCGGCTCTTTGGGTCCATTCTTCTATATGCTTCCACTGGGGCGGGCCGGCGTAGGCGGCTAGCAGGCGCAGGGCAATTTGGCGGTTGCCGGTGGCCAGTATGCGTTCGCATCTTACCAGTAACTTTGCCAACTCTTTTCTGAGCTTTTGCCAGTCTTCCACCACCGGGTAGGTCTTGCCGTCCTTTTGCGCGAAACTTATCACTTTCGCTTTTTCAACCAGGTAACGGGCTACAATCCTGCGCGCCAGCAGCCTGGCGTCATGGATTTCGCGGTCGCGAATCAGCGCCGCATCCAGCGTCAGGGCGGCGGCGTTGAAGTCGTAGGCGGCCCTGACTTGCTTGTCGCCGGCCAACAGTCCCAGCTCCACCAGTTTGAGATCGGCTAGCAACCACAACGAAACCAGTTCGGCCCTGAGTTCATTGATCGTCTGGTAGCTCGCCGCCAGTTTCTTGCGCGCCCGCCTGTCTGTCTTGCCGATCCACTTGCCGACTGATTCTCTCAGCGCGGCCTGCGTGAAAGCAGTGTCCGAAAGTCCCGCGATGACTTCACCCTGCGCGGCCGGAGGCACGAACTCACGGGCCAGTCTTGTAAAGACCGCCTGGCGCTCGGCCTCGATCACGTTAGTGAACAAGAGCACCTTGATACGCTCGCCGTCCGGAATCGACATGACATCGCAGGCGTGCGACGCCAGCGGCGCCGCCCTTCCCACAAGCGCTATCAGATCTACCGCCTCGGCCGCGGGCGTGTTCGTCCAGTGCCTGGCAAAAGCAGGATCCCAAGGCATGACGTCCTCGAAATGCTGGATCTGGCGCGTCAGTGAAGCCAGTCGCGAGCTGGCGGGCTTGTCCAGGCTTGCAACCAAGCCATAGTAGAGTCCCTTGACGCCGCGCGGATCCAGGCAGGTGTCGCCGAAGCCGAGATAGAACTCTACATCGAACGGGTTGGCGGCCAAGTTGCGCTGGGCGTGTTCGAAGGCCGACTCGTTGCCGGTGCGCAGGTATTCCACAAGGTCTGTGAGAATCATACGCTGCGGGCGCCGGGCGCAGGTCATGGCGTCTTGCAGTCGCAGGATTACTCTGCCGAGCTCCTGCCAATACCTGCCTTTCGCAATCTTTCGTGTCTTGTCCCCGGACCGGTAGATCTCTTCCAGCGGGCGGCCATCGATACGAACCAGCCTCGAGTTGCGGGGATAGGCCTCCTTGAAATTAGCCACATCGCGCATACCGATTCCGCGGTAGAGGTTCAGGTGAGAGGCCCGCAGAATGTCCCGGCCCTGGTGCGGACACGGATCGGCAAGCAGCCCCTGATAGCCGGGATCGAAAATCAGCCTTTTCAACCTGGATAACTTATCTTCCAGCAACTCGTCCTTGGCGAGGCCCAACTCGGCACCCAAAGCGTTTGCGGCCCGGGACGCCTCTTGCAATTCGGCGTATGAAAACCCGGGTATGATCTTCATCTGAGAGATTGAATCGTAGAGTCCCCCGTTGATCCACAAAAGATTCAGGTAGCGCACCATGGCCGCGTTCAGGTTTGGATCGCTTCCAGTGTTTTGCTCGTTGATCGACTCGATCAGCTGGCGAATCTCGAGGTTGTTCGGGTGCAACTGGTCGAAGACGATGTCTCGGCCGGCCAGCACCGCCCGGGATAGATGATAGGTCAACTTGCGCTGGCGGCAGTCCTGGCCGCTTACCGAATCGGCATACAGGCGAATAAAACTGACGCCGCGCGTGAATCCCGCTTCGTAGTCTTCGGCCTTGCGCACTGGCTGCATGACAGGCTCTGATTCATCTTCGTAGTTATCGATATCCTTGCCTGTCGGAGGAACTGCCTGCTTTTTCGTAGCCTGGCCGATGGACTTATTCCCGGACGAACCATCGAGTTGTCCCTCCTTGGCACCGGCGCCCGGTCCGCGGTTACAACCACAGACAAAGACAAAAACTTGACTACATAGTACTACATGTAGGATAATAGACCACATACGGGAGGTTGCCATGGATAAACCGTTTGTGAGCCGTACAAAGAGGAGTTTATTTCTATGTATGCTACTGTTATCATTGTCATTTCCAATTGCCACGGCCCGCGCCGGCAACACGCCTGTGACAGTATCGGACCTAGACGAAATCATCCGTGATCTCCCCAGGCGCCTTGTTGTCGATCGCATCTCGCCTCTGGTCGCCCGGTTGAAGGTGCTGAATGCCTGCCAAACTATTAATCCTGAACGCGCCGCTCTCTCCCAGGCTGTCGCATTGATCAAGCTCATGCGCACTATCAGACTATCGACCGCCCCAATCCAGCCCGTCGTCTCCTTGCCGCTTGTCGCTTACATTACTGACAACAAAGCGTTGAGTGGCTGTCGTTCAGATAAGTAACCGTGTGATTGTCGGGATCTACCCAGTTAATATATCCCACCTGCCAGGTGTCGCAATCTTCTGTCAGCAGGCTTTCGAATTCTGCGCTGGGTGTGATATCGCCCTTGAAGAAGATTCGCACCGTCGCTGTCGTGTTGCCTGTGTACTCGAAGTAGTTCACCATGATCCGGTAGATTCCAACCGCGGGGTGGTTCAGGTTGATGTTCTCGGCGCGGCAGCTATGAGTACAGTCTATTGCCAGCAGCGGGTCGTCGCTCTCGTCTCCGAGCACGCCCCAGTCGGGGTTGCGGCTGTCCCAGAAGCAGTCGCCGCCTGAACAACGGCGCCAGAAGCAGGCCGGAGGATTTGGCCCGCCGTCGTCATCGTCGAAGCATTCCTGTCCTTCCAGACAACCCGCAACCAGAGGATCGCAGTTGGGGGTGCGGCAGACGCTGCCCGAACCGATGTCCACGCAGGCGAAACGATCCCAGTTGGGATCTGCCTGGTTGGGATTGAAGCGGCACTCGCGTGTAGCTTCGCAGTAGTCGCCGGCCGGGGCCAGCAGGTGGAGATCCAGGTCGGGCCCAAGGTTTTCCCAAATCAACTCGATGCGAATGTCCTCGCGCGGGTAGGCCAGGAAGTTGATGCACTGACAATCGAACGCGTCTTGGGGCTTGGCGTTGGCCTCGGCGCATGAACAGGGCGTCTCGGCGTCGTAGCTGCTCTGGTTGCCCTGCGGGTCTGAAGCCTTAGCGCAGATGGTGTACTCTCCGTACATATCGGGCTTGAAACTGGCGGTGTACTTGTCCGTCGCGGCTATCGGGTTACGCTGGCTGCCCAGCGGCCTTTTCTCGACTTTCCAGGATACGTTGGAAGGCTGCAGGAATTCTCCCTCGGGATCGATCAGCGTGGCTTCGAACGTAGCCGTGTCCGAAGTGGCTATGGCGCAGGGATCGGCGAGCGGGGTGCCGTCCAACTTGGTTGTCTCCAAGATACGCAGGGCCAGGATGGGCGGTAAGTTGTCATCGACGCAGCCCGAGAGCGGGACCTCGAGCGGATCGTCGTCTGGATCGTTCGAGTGAATCAGCAGGCTATCCTCGTCCGGCAAGGCTTGGTGCGTTTGGGGGTCCAGACGCACCGTATCCGGCGAATAGAGCACCTGCATGATCTTCGCCTCGCCGGAGCCGAGTTGCATGTCGCTGGCCATCCACAGAAACGGAGAGGAGGGATCGCCGGAAGCCAACTCGATCTGGTCGGCCACGACCAGAAGATCGGACTCTCCCGTGTTCTTGACGGTCATTACCAGTGATGACGAGGAATGCAGGCCCACACCACCAAAGTCGAGGCGGGCGGGTTCAACTTCAATGTTGGGCACCGCACAGATTCCCTGCAACGGAATCCTGAGACTTGCGTTGTCCGTGTCGTCGGATGAAATAACCACTTCCGCCTGGTAAGCTCCGAGTTCGGACGAAGAAAAAGAAATTACCAGATCTTTGGACGAAGCCTGCTGAACACCGGCTTGAGCGATCCCGTCCGGAAATTCTGCAGTTGCAAAGCTGTTGCCATCCCAGGTCTCGAGTTGGAAGACTGCGTCGCCCTCTATGCCGATGCTCTCGATCTTCAAAGGCGCACTGCCGACGTTGATGACTTTTAAAATTTGAGTGTCGGCCTCTCCGACATTGAGCGTGCGGAAAGACACGCTCTCGGGCGACACGGCAATATGAGGTTTTCCCTGGTTGAGCCGGTGATCGTCGCAGCCCGAGGCTGACAGGACAATAGCACAGGCAGCTACCAAGACCGTCCCGATCACTATGTATAGCCTGCGCATCTTCGTGGTCACTCCCGTGAAAAAGCCCGACTCATACAAACTAACAAAAACTGGAAGCTCAAGCAAGGAACAGAGTTGGACGATTACATGATTTTGACACATGCAACGACAATGTGTTACACTGCCTTACGTCTGAGTACATTCGACCTCCGAGGAGGATGATTGGTTACCTGAAGGTCAATCCCATTTCAAAAAAGGAGCGATGGTCGTGGCGGACAGCAATGGAAAAAAAGGGGTTCAGGAATCGAGCGAGAAGGCTTCTGATAAACAGATCGAAAAGACTGCCGACAAAAGAAAGCAGAGCCTTTACTTCCCCGAGGAAATGCTGACGGATATCAAGCGTGAGGCGCTACGTCAAGACCGGTCTCTGTCGTGGATCGTCCAGCAGGCCTGGAGACTTGCCAGGGATGACATCAAGAAATTCCCCTCGATCAACTTAGATAGCGACGAAGTCGACGAGTGACAACCTCAGGCTGTTCCCGTCTGTACACTTACTAGTGAGTCGCCGGAGACTTTTCCTGCTTCATTTCCGAATCCGAGAAAATGCTCAGTGCCTGCCCCAACTGTCCCGCTTGCTGAGGGCAGTTCTGTGAGAAGCTCATCATGGCGCCCATGCTTTCCGACATCATGGCCTTCGATTTATCGGTCATGATGTTCGTAAGCGCCTGCTTCTCCTCGTCGCTGAATTCCTTCTCCATCTTCTTGAGCTTGGCTAAAAGATCCCGTACCGATTTCTCGTTCTTAGTGACGTAGGCCTTGACCGACTTGATGGCAGTGTCGCAATTTTTCGAGTTCTCGCCGATGATCCCGAAAATGGATTTCACATGATTCAGCATTTGTTCGCCTAACTCGAGCGCCAACTTCATCTTTCCGGTAAGCGTTGCCGTCTTGACGGCCGCCTTCTGCGGCGCGGCCGGCTTGGCTTTCTCCTGGCCCCACAGCGGTGCGCCTACAAACAGGGTTGCTCCGGCAATCAATGCAATCAGTCGTAGCTTCATGTCTGCCTCCAAGTGTGCGCGACTGTCGGACCGGCGCGCGGGTGAATGGTTGGAAAGATCTTCTAGTCTCCGCATACTTCTTTGCAATTCGAAAACACAAGGCGGCCTTCAATCTGTGGGTAATCCGCCCCGTGCTGAACCGCCAGCCATGACCTGACCGTCTCCGTCAGCGGCACGTGCGTCTCGAAATTTTCAATGATGCCGGCCCCGTGAAACGACACGAAGCCGTCGTTGGGCACATCGAGGTCGCTCGTTCCCATAAGGTATTCCAGTGTGGCCACATAGTATGTGCCATCCGGCACGAAGCAGGGATCTCCTCCCCCTACGCAGACACTGGTGACGCGATTGCCGGGATTGGTAATTACCTTTCCCTCGCTATCGAGAGCCTGTGCGTCGCCCGTGCAATCAACGGCTACCTCGATCTTGCCTTCTCCTGCCACCTGTAAGAAATGCCCTACTTCAGAATCGTCGCCCGGCAAATCGAGGCTGCTCATACCCCATTCTAGAATTTGTTTGAGTTGGTCTCCGGTCATCTTGATGACGACGATGGTATTCTCGAACGGCAACAACTGGAAAATGTCTTGATCCGTAACCGGACCGCGAGGGATCGACTCACGTTTTTCGTCGCCCTGCCCGCATACCACTCTCTCGCGGATCGCACCGGCGTTAATTACTGCGACGTTGGGTGAAACGTTCCTGGGCACTCCCGTTGCGTCGACATCTTTCAGACCGTAAGCGTAGTTCAACATGGCATCGGCGATGAAGCTGCCCACGGGCGCCTCGCACTGGCGTACAAACCCCCTCCTGACATCCAACTCGACGTTGACCTGTCCCCATACTTCGGGATTGGCCACAGGACATGAATCGTTGTACACCGCGCAGGCCAGGCTTGACGACCAGACGATCACCAAGGCCAGAAGCGCCATTCTCAGATCTCGGTTCATCTCGCAGCTCCCGCTCATGGCCGCCAGGCCAGCCCGATCAAGAAAGTGAAGGGCGCTCGCGGAATTAGGCCCGGAAGTCGATCGGGGCGCGGCGACGGATCACGCATGTCCTGATCGAAAATGTTATAGGCGAACGCGAAAATGGCGAAATGGTCGAACAAGACAGGTTCGGTGGTGAGGCCCAGGCGCACGACAACATATGACGGAATCTGAAACGCGCGCAGCATCTCGAGGGGCCTGCGTACGTTGTTGCGGCGCTCGGAACCGTAACGGACACCGATGTGGGCGTTCAGCCAGCTTAGCACGCTTAGGTCGAGCCCCAGGTTCAGTCTCATCTGGGGAACGTCGGTGATGTAGCTGCCCTGCTGCTGGCCGGCGGAGGTTGCTTCGGCCCGGAACCAGGAGCTGTTTACGAACAACCGGTTGCGCTTGCCGAAACGAGCCGTCCCTTCCACCTCGGTGCCCAAGATCTTCAAGGATTCATTGTTCTCGTACCTGGGTACGCTCTCGCCGGTATCGAGAGCGACGATCCCATCCTTCATCCAGCTCATGAAGAAGTTGGCTTGCAAATCGAACTGAACCGGATCGGTTCTTACTCGGCCTTCAATGCCGAATTCCCAGGTGTGCGAGGTGACGGGACCGAGGGAAGCATTTCCCGCCGAGCCCCGGAGCGGATCGAAGGTGTCGTCCTCATACAACTCCCTGAATGTGGGGGCACGAAAGGCCATGGTGTAGAGAGTCCTGAACCACAGCCCGGCCAGCGGACTGTATACCAGGGCGATCCGGGGGTTGTAGGCGAGCCCGAAGTCCGTCGAGTAATCAAGCCTGAATCCCGCCAGCAGGTCGAGCCCTTCGACCAGCAGATCTTCCCAATGGTCCTGGACAAATGCGCCAAAATCCATTCTGTTCTCGCCCGCCGGGCGGCCCTGCATACTGCCGCAGGGAAGCATGTAGCCCTGTATCTGCAGGTCGTCAGCCGAGCAACCGACGCCACCCGGATCTCTTGAAAGATCGAATGAATCAAGCAGCAGGTATTCGAACTGCAGGCCTCCACTGAGATTGTTCGTCTTGATCAACCTCCAGTTCGTGGAGACTTCCGTGCCGACGGTGTATTCGTGATAGGCAAGCCCTTCAGTCAACCCGTCAGTCAGAGAAATACCGTCGCCGGTCTGGTAATGACTGCTATTGTCACCGCTGATCACTTTAAAGGCATTGTCGACCATGCGGGTGTCGAAATATGCCCGGACGTTGAGCAGCAGGTTGTCGAGAATCGGCAGGCGATAGGCGATGTCCGTGGTGATCAGATGTAAATCGAGCTGCGAGCCCCTGTCGAGCGAGTCGAACTTGCCCACGAATGCTCCCCGGGACTGAAACAAATAATGGGCCTGCAGTGAAAGCTCACCGCCGGCTAGCTTTTTCAAGCCGCACTGGAACTGGGCATGAAGCTGCAGGCGACTGTCGTCCAGCGGGCCCGGAGCGTTGGACACCTGGCCCTTGGAATTGTCACCCACGGCGCCAGTTAAAACATCCGATACAATGGTCTTTTTCTGTCCCTGCGTGAACCAGAACTGAACCTGCCCGCCGATGCGAAAGGAATCGCTCTCACGCCCACCTCCGCCGGACACACGGACCGAGTTATTGTAACCGTAGGCCGCACCGGCGTGGACACCCGGAGCCCGCCTGGTAATGACATTGATCACGCCCATCAGAGCCCCGGCGCCGTACAGGGCGCTTGCCGATCCCCTGATGAGTTCGACTCTCTCTATGGCCTCCGCCGGGAATTCCAAAAGCGCTCCACCGTTATACATGTCGTTCAGCCGGTGGCCGTCCAACAACACCAGCAGGCCAGGATCAGACTGCACTCCCCTGACCGCCAATTGGTACTCGCCGGACACCTTCCGCGATACTGTCATGCCCGGCAGCATGTCCAGCACCTCCTCGAGCAGTCGCGCCCCCGAACTCTCGATCTGCTTACGGGTCACCACCGATACAATGGCCGGACTGCTTGTGACATCCAGTGGCAATCCGGTTGCAAGCGTCGTTTTCAGAACGGCGAAAGTTGTAGCGGATGACTGGCAGCCCTCCTGGCCGACAAGGTTCTTTTTGGGCGCCTTTTCCCCTTGCTTCTTTTCTGCCTTCTTGACGACAGGTTCTTTCCCAGTGGCCTCTTCCCTGGTAACAACCTTGACGCTCTGGGGTTGCTGTTCGGAGGCGAAGATAATGTGCCGGTTGCCCTCGAAGTCGACGGCGTAGCAATAGTACTCGATTGCCGGAGTCTTGATTTGCTTAGCGGGGATGACGCCCTCGTAGCGGTCGCCGCCGACCAGCCGCAACTCGCGGACCTGGTAGTCCGGTTGACTGGGACTACGGTAGACGAGAGCGGCAATGCTGACCTGGTCGGCCCCGATGATGTTGCCGCTAATCTTGAAATCAACGCCGGCCAGAATCCTGGCCGGGGGCGTGTGCAGAAGAGTAACATTGAACATCTGGGCGCTTGCCGGAGAAACCAGCGCCAATATCCAGATAATCGTGAGCGATCCGCGGATCCCGTGACCCATCAGCACCTCCAGTTGCCCTGGGAATATCCGCTTTCCATCGGGCACATGTCAAGGAATGGAGTCCCAAGGATCGAAACCTCATGGATTGACACGCCGTCTGCGGCGGTGCTAGCTTCGCTGGACATGAAAAACAACGACGTCGAGAACCTGGCCGGGAGCATTCAGTCCCACTACGAGCGCCAGGGCAAGCCGCTGGGCCTGGATGAGTACCTGGGGGTGTTCCGTGAAGACCCCGCCCAGCAGTGCCGCGGGGCGGCGCAGTACATGCGCGACGCCTTCGATTATTTCGGCAGCCGCACAATCGACTCACCGGCCGGCAAGCTGAAGCGCTTCAATCTCTTCGATGCCGAGTTCACGGGCGGATTGGGACGTGTCGCGGGCCAGGAAGAAGCACAGACGGAAATATACAAGCTGCTGAACAACTTCGTGCGCGAGGGCAGGGTCAACCGGCTGATCTTGCTGCATGGCCCCAACGGATCGGCCAAGACCTCGATCGTCCATGCCATCATCCAGGCCCTGGAACATTACTCGACCACTGCGGAGGGAACTCTCTACAGGTTTCGCTGGCTGTTTCCGTCGGAGAAGATCGCCCGTAGCAATATTGGCTTCGGTGACAAACCCGGCCAGACCGTCCCGGGGCCCAAAAGCTCTTTCGCCCACTTGCCGGGAGAGGATCTGGACGCTGTTCTGGAATGCGAGTTCAACGATCACCCCTTGCTGCTGATCCCAATCGACGTGCGCCGGGAACTCTTCGAACGTCTCGAACATGAGGGCCGCCTTGGAAGCGACGAACCCGTTCCCGATTACCTGCTGCACGGCGATCTGTGTGCCAAGTGCCGCAAAATCTACGACGCCTTGCTGGCCTCATACGGGGGTGACAGCTCAAAAGTCTTCAGACACATCCAGGTGCAGCGCCTGAACATGTCCTGGCGCTACCGCCGGGGGTTGGCCACGGTTGAGCCACAGATGCATGTTGATGCCGGCCAGCAGCAGTTGACCGCCTCTCGCGGCCTGGCTTCTTTGCCCCCCGCCATCGCCCATCTGTCGCTGTTCGAATCGCGAGGCCCGCTGGTCGAGGCCAACCGCGGCCTTTTAGAGTACAACGATCTGCTCAAGCGTCCGGTTGACACATTCAAGTACCTTTTAAGCACTTGTGAAAGCGGGCAGGTGAGCCTTGATCGCTCCAGCCTGTTTATCGACACGGTCCTGTTGGGCAGCACCAACGATATGCTCCTGGATGCCTTCAAGGAGTACGCGGATTTCTCTTCGTTCAAGGGCAGGCTCGAACTGGTCCGTGTGCCCTACCTGAGAAAGATATCGGACGAAGAGCAAATCTACACCAACCAGTTCCCGAGAAGCTCTCTCGACCGGCACCTGGCGCCGCACACCTTGTACACAGCCTCCCTGTGGGCTGTGCTGACCCGCCTGAGACGCCCCGTGGCCGATTCCTTCAGTGGAAAGCTGAAAGAGACCGTTGCCAAGTTGACCCCGCTCGAAAAGGCCCTGCTCTACGACCACGGCGAGGCGCCGGCCCACCTGTCTTCTTCGATAGCCGGTGAGTTAAGGGCCATTTTACCCGAAATATACCGCCTCGCGGGTCACGATTACGAGGGTCGCACGGGGGCCTCGGCGCGCGAAGTGCGCATGTTACTGATGAACACTGCCCAGCGCGAAGAGCACGCCTGCGTGTCTCCCCTGGGCCTGTTTGAGGAAATACTCTCACTGATAGAGGACAAGACGGTCTTCGCATTTTTGAAACTTCCGGCTGCGGGAGACTATATGGACCAAGCGAAGATAGTCGAGTTGGTCCAGAGCGCCTACCTGGATCTCCTCGAGGAGGAGGCGGCCGAGGCCATGGGGTTGGTTACCGAGACCAGCTACAGCGACCTGTTCGACCGTTACGTCCAGAACGTGACTCACTGGCTGAAGAAAGAGAAGCTTCAGGATCCGGTGACCGGCCAGCCGCTTCCGCCAGACGAGGGCATGATGAGGGAGGTCGAGACGGTCATCCGCCCCGAGGGCGAGGAGGAAGAGGCGTTTCGCAAGAACCTGATCGGCAGGATCGGGGCTTACGTGCTGGGAGAGGGCAAGGACATGCAGGCGCAGGGCCCGCCGAAATACGCCAATGTGTTTCCCTCACTGTTCGACAAGCTCCATGAGGATTTCTTCGCCCGGCGCAGGCTCTCGATGCAGAAGAGCTACAGAATGTTTCTGGAATTCATGGAAGGCAACGTCCCCGGGGGGAAGGACGCCAGCGCCATGCGCAACATGCACGAGGCGCTTATCAAGCGTTTTTACTACTGCGACAGCTGCGCCAAGGAAGCCATGGCCTTCCTGCTTAAAAAGCGCTACCAGTGAAAAATGTAACCACGGGAGATCTAGTACAGCACCGGCCGACCGCGACTGGGCTCCTGCTCCTGGGCGTCATCCTGGCCTATGCGGCCTGGTGTCAGTTGCCCGGTTTGGGCCACGCTTACCTGCCCGGCTGGGACGAGGCCGTCCATGCCGCCGTGTCGGGCAACCTGGCCAAACACCCGCAAACCCCCACTCTCTTCGACCAGCCCTTCGTACCCTTCGAGCGCAACGACTGGCAGGCCAACAATGTCTGGTTGCACATGCCGCCGCTGCCCTTCTGGCAAGCGGCCCTGTCGGTCGGCACACTGGGAAGATCGTTTTTCGCCCTGCGCCTGCCGGCTCTGGTCTTGTTCCTGCTTACACTTGGCGGCGTCTACCTGCTCGGCCTGCGGCTGTACGGTGAGAAGACGGGCTTGTTAGGCGCGCTGCTCATGGCTGCCTGCCCTTTCGCCTGGCTGCAGGTGCAGGGATACCACTTCGGGGACATGACCGACGTCTCGCTGGCCTTCTGGCTGCTGGCATCCGTGCTGGCGCTCGATCGCGCCGTCAAAAGAGGCAGCAAGCGCTGGGCCTCGGTCGCGGGTGTCTTCCAGGGACTGGCGATTCTGACCAAGAGCGCCCTGGCTCTGGCTCCGGCGGGCGCAATATTGTTGTTGTGGATCATCGGAGTGGCTCGCCGCAACAAAGATAAGCGTCTTAGCTGGAGCATCCCGGCAATCCACTGGGGGCTGGCCGCGCTAATGGCCATGGCCTGGCGTATGTATTCGTCAGTCCGCTGGCCGGTCGAGTTCGCTCACGAACAGGGCGCTCTGTGGTCTCACGTGATCAGCTCCTACGAGGGTCACGGTCAACCATGGGACGCCCTGTTCAACGATCTGGTCGCCAACCTGTTCACCCCGGCCTTGATCGTCTGGGTGCTGGCCGGCGCCGGATTGGTAACCTGGCTGGCTATGCGGCGGCGCAGCAATCCCCTCGGGCTGCACGCCCTATGGATGCTGGGCACCTGGCTCCCGTTACTGGTTGTGAAAACCAAGGTGCCCGCCGTGTTGTTCGGCATGTTTCCGGCCCTGGCTCTGGCCACGGCCTACCTGGTTGTTCGAGCGACCAAACGCGCGCCCGGCGCCTGGACGTCGGCATTGCTGGTCGCGCCGGGAGTGTTCCTATTGATCTCGAGCCACGTGCCGGGAGACTTCTGGCGCTTTTCGCGACTGCTCACTCCCGCCATGGCCGTCTGGCCCCACCTGCCCCTGCAACTTACCATCATCGCCGCCTGCGGGCTCGTCTTCTGGCTGGCCGCAAGGGTTCTTGCGCGGCTGACCGCTCCCGAGGGAAGCGCAGTCAGGATCGGGCGTACTTTTTGGAAGATCCTCATGCGGGCCGCGGCGGTTGTTCCATTCGCCTGCTTGCTGGGTCAGGCCGCCGCCACGCGGCAGGGCTTTGATATCATCAAGGACTACAATCCGGCCGCCCGCACGGCAGTGGATGCCCGCAAGCACTTTCCCGACCGCGCGGCGCTGGTAATCGAGGGAGTCAGCAATGGCCGGCAGCGTCCCGACTTGGCATTTGCTTTTCTGACCGGCAAACCCTCTCAGCTGGTGCGCACGAGCCGAATCGCACGAGCCTGCGCTGCGGCCGAGAAACTGGGAGCCGCCTTCCTGGTGACGCCCGTAAAGCGCCGAGACGATGCACTCGAATCACCCCGGCCGGGCTCCGGATACTGGGTATACGAACTTCACGGCCCGCCGCCCGAGCCGGATCTGGCCACGGCAGAAAACGCGGGCGCCGATGCAGCCTCGCTGGTCGAGCTGATCCCGGCGCAATCAAAGCTCAAGGCCGGCAGTTCTCTGGCCTTGCTGGCAAGCTGGAGAATCAATAGCCGGCCGCTCTCATGCAGCACGCGCACTATTTTGGCGCCGCTTGCCGGCGGCGAATCGCAAGAAACTTTTCCCCTGTCTGCCGATTTCCCCGCCGGCTTCGAGGGAACCATCCTGCACACCCTGGCGCCTCCCGGTCTGTTGTGGGGAAGCCGCCCGCTGGGCAACGGTCTCGTCGAGCAGTACTCGCTGCGCCCGGGAGAACTTTTGGCGGACGGCTTCACGAGCTGGATTCCTGTGCACATCGAGCCGGGCCGCTACCGCCTCGGATTGCTGATCAACTGCGCCGGCCGCGGGGAAAGGGCCACTTTTGAAAAACTCTGGCCGGTCATACAGGTGACGCGATGACGACGCTGCGGGCCCGGCCCTCGCTTCTTACACCCTGGTTGCTGGCGGGCAGTCTGTGGCTTATGACAGCCTGGTTCTTTCCCTTTTTCCCGCAACTCGGCAGCCCAAACGAGCTGAGCCGTCTGTACCTGACCCGGGCCATTGTGGACGACGGCAGCTTCTCGCTCGACGGACCAATTTCCAGATACGGTGCGATCACCGATCTGGCCACTTACAAAGGCCGTTACTACTCGGACAAGGCGCCCGGCATCGGGCTTTCCGGCGTCCCCGTCTATGTCGTCGCCAAGGCTTTGGCCGGTTGGAATGCCGATGCAATATCCACAGCGACACTGCTGCGGCTGCTGCGCATCTTTTTGTCCGGCCTGCCAACGGCCGCAACCGTCCTGCTGCTGTTTTTCCTGCTCGGCAGGCTGGGGCTTTCTGAGAACAAGGTGCTATTCTTGTCTGCGGCTTACGGCTTCGGAACGATCGCCTTTCCCTACGGGGTGCTGCTCTTCGGCCACCAGGCCAGCGCCCTGTGCCTGGTGGGAGCCTTCAGCCTGATCGAGAGGCAGGGCCGCAACCCGGGCCGCCTGACCCCGCTGGCCGCCGGTTTCTGCCTGGGCGCGGCGCTGCTTTTCGAGTACACAACCTTGCTGCTGGTGGTCCCGCTAGCCCTGTACGCCGTCATCTCCTCGCCACGCCGCGGGCGAGACACAGGCATGGGCATCGCGGGCAGCATCGGACCGCTTCTCCTGCTTGCGCTCTACAACTGGTCGTGCTTCTCGAACCCACTGTCTCTGGGATATGCCCATCTGGCCCAGCGCTCATTCGCCGAGCTGCACGGGCGCGGCCTGTTGGGTATGGTCACCCCAAGCTTCCGGCGCCTGGGGGTGATAATGGCCAGTCCCACCAGGGGGCTTTTGTTCTTCAGCCCCTGGCTGCTCTTGGCACTGCCCGGATTGATCATCGGTATAGCAAGACCCACGAGCCCGCGTTCCAGGGCAGCCTGCATCTGCATTGCCGCGGGCACGCTCTTTTACCTGCTTTTTTCCATGTCGCTCCAGCTTTCCGCCTGGGGCTGGAGCCTGGGACCGCGTCACCTGGCCCCGCTGATACCTTTTTTGGTACTAGCGATTGGCCACCTGCTGCAAGCCGACTTTTCTCCCGCGCGTTGGACGGCGCGTGCTTTGCTCGTGCTGGTTCCGCTATCGATAGTTGCCGTAGTCTTGCCGACCGCCGTCTTCGGCGGCTTTCCGCCGGATTTCAACAATCCACTGGCCGACTTCACTCTACCCCTGCTGATCTCCGGCTGTCTTTCACCAAGTGTCGGCACCAGCCTGGGATTGACCGCCGCCTGGGCGGCCGTGCCCTTTTGGATATCGCTAACCGCTCTTGTCGCCTGGCTGTTCAGGCTAAGCAAGGAGCGGCGGGCCGTGAAGCTTCTCTCCCTGCTGCTTGCCCTGGGGCTTCTGGTTCTGATATTCACTGCACGCGGCCCCGCAGACCCGCTTGAGATGCAAGCGTTGAGATGGGCAAGCCGCGACGTGCTTCGATGCAACTCTCACTAGTGCGAGAAAGACACCGTTCCCTTGTCATCTATCGGAAGCTCGAATCCGTCGAGAAACACCATGCCCTTGAGATGATACTTGATCTGCGGTTGCTTGATCATCTCGACAATCTCTCGCTGCTCGTCACCCGATAGCGTGCCTGTCGATATGTCGTAGGATGCCTCGTTGGAGGGTTCAATGACTTCTTCGACCGGCATTTCGCCCTCTGACATGGGCTTGCCCTCGGCCGAGATCTTATAGACGATCTTGCTGATCTTGATATTGAAGGGATTCTCGTTCAACAGCGATATCTCGAAATTCAGGCGGATCTCGCGGCTGGAGAACTTCTCGGCGTTTGCGCCGGTCACATTCAGATGCGGCAGCTTGGGCAGCGGGATGCTGCCGGTGTCGCTGGCTGACACCTGAAATTCACCGTCTGGTCCCGTAAGATGGCATTCGAGGAAGAAACTATACGGAATGCGGCCGCGCTGTAAAAAATTCATCACTTCGGATGCCGTCTCGGGCCAGGGCAGCCCGATCTTGGTGGCGACCATCAGCTTCTGCTCTCCGGCCAGACTAGTGCCCGGATTCTGCGTCCCTTTGATGGTCTTCATGTCGGTCATTTCCAGGCGGTAGTCGCAGCCGGAAATTTTGGCCGGAAGCTTGTCCTCGGAAATCAACTCGAACTTCCAGGCGACGTTCATTTGCGAAAAGGACTGATCGGAGAATTTGATCCCCCGGTACTCGAGACGCGGCTTGGCATAGTCCGCGGCCTTCTTGACCTGCTTGACTTGCTTGTTCGGGCAACCGCTGACACACAAACCGATTAAGGCAAAGCCGAGATAAAGCGTCTTTAGTGACATGGTACTCTCCCCTATTTTGCACGCGTTTCAAAGAGAGTCTATTTGTCGTCAGCGGTCCTGTCAACTCGCCCCGAACCAAGCACCTGCCTGTTGACAATCAAGCGATACCGGTATAACCCATTAATTCAATACAAATCTTTATAATGTATTCAAACATGCACATTCCCAGACCAGCACCCTGCCACCTCGCCTTCTTGACAATCATGCTGCTGGCTTCCGTTGCTTCATCTCAAGAGAACGAGGACGAGGAGATCGAACTCTTCTTCGCACCGGCAGAAACGGTCACCACGGCTTCGCGCCACGTCCAGCCGCTTGCCGAGAGCCCCTCCGCCGTGACCGTGCTCACCAGGGAAGACATCGAGGCCTGCGGCGCCCTGACGTTGCCCGAGGCGCTGCGCCAGGTGCCCAACATGGATGTCTACCAGCTCAAGCCCTTGTGGTACGTCATGGGAGTGCGCGGGCGAACCAACGAAGAGTCGGACAAGATACTCCTGCTGGTGGACGGCAGGGACGTGACGGCCGAGATGATCGGTTCGCCGCTCTGGACGGTGCAGTACTTTTCGCTGGACGACGTCGAGCGCATCGAGGTCATCCGCGGACCCGGCTCGGCGCTCTACGGCGCCAACGCCTACTCCGGTGTGGTTAACGTCATAACCCGCAAGCCCGGCGAGGGCCCGCGCGCCTCAATGTCAATAGCCGGCGCGGAGCGCGGCTACCTGGATCTATCCGCGCGCGCCTCGACGCGCCTGGATTCCTTCTCGCTGAGCGCCTCGGCCGGCCTGGTTCGCGAGGATCTCTGGAGCAGCCGCTCGAGCAAGGGGCGCGCCGTGGCGCGGGGGCGCTTGCGCACTGAGATCGACATCTTACCGAACTGCCACCTGGGGTTGGAGGGCGGTGTGCTCGACGCGGCCGGACTGATCCACTCGGCCATGGGCGCCATGGACATCTCCGACATGCTGAACGGCTATATCCTGGCGCACTTCGAGCTGTACGACTTCTCGCTGCGGGCGGGATACGATTTCACCAGCCTCGACATGGACATCGATCTGCCGCTCTACATCAAGGAGGTCGATCTGGTTCTCGGAGCCATGCCGCCTTTCGCCGCCCGCGTGGACAAGCTCACGTCGAGCGCCAGGTATGACTGGCAAACCAATTTCCTGCGCCTGATCGGCGGCGCAGAGTACGTCTTCAATCGTTACGGCTCGGCGGTGATCATTCCCGAAAACTATTACGAACACCGGGCGGGGGTCTTTGCCCAAGCCGAGCTCGAGATAGACCGCCTGCTGCGCACGCTTGCGAATATCGAGATACCGACCTTGCTTCTGAACGTCGGGCTGCGTTTCGACTACAACAATGTGTATGATGCCGATGATCTGCATGACTGGAGCAGCAGCGAGCTTAGCCCGCGCGCCGCGCTGGTTTTCGTGCCGCGCCCGGGACACAGCCTGCGTCTTGGTTATGCACATGCCTTCTTGAAGCCGACCTTCATCCAATCGTCCTTGCATTTCAAGATCGACGATATCAGCAATCTGGGGTTCGACCAGTTCAACTTCGGCAATCCCGAACTCGAAAACCAGACCATCGACAGCCTCGAGCTGGGATACTCCGGCGACTTCTTCGACAAGCGGCTGGAGCTGAAGATCGACCTGGCATACAACTGGTATCGCGACTGCCTGTGGTACATGTTCGACAAGAGCAAGCTGAACTACATCGATATTGGAAGCGTTCGCGTGCCCGATCTGGGCGCCGGGGGCCTCGGATTTTCGAACTTGCCCGCCGGCAGCGACGGGCACGACGTAGAGATCCAGATCGTCTACCACCCCGGAGATCGTTCGCGCCTGTTTTTCACGGCCGGCTACCGCCAGGTGTTCGACAACCAAACTGGAAAATTCTTCGACCGCGATCCCGTCTTTCGCCTGGCGGCCGGTGCCGATCTCAATCTGGGAGGCGGACTGTCCACTTCGCTACGGGCGTTTTTCACGGGCTCACACGTCCGTTTCATCCGCAATCCCGCGGGTCTGCTACAGCCCGACATACAGGTGGTCATCCCCACGGTATGGTTCCTGAACGCCCGCCTGGCCTACAAGTTCAAAGCCGGGGCGGCAACAATGGCCACCGGTATCGAGGGCTTCAACATCCTTGGCTTTCACTTCCGAGAGTTGGGCGGCACTCTTTCGCCAAACGCACCCGACCAGAACGCCGAACTGCTGGGCCGCCGGATTTCACTGTTCTTGCGGGCTCAGATCTGATATTGGGGCCAGCGGAGGTTGAAATTGGCCTGGACGAGTTTTGTCTACAACTATGCCGTGGGGGGAGTGATCTTCATCGTCGGCATGCTCTATGCCTGGCGTCAGGGAGAGGTTGGCCTGGCAACCAAGCGCATGCGCCGCAACACCTTTGGAATGCTCGGCGGCCTGCTGGTGATTTTCGGACTGCAACTTTCTTTCATGCTGCTGGGTTCTTCCTCCTAATCTAACGTCATGAACGACTCCATCATTGTCGGCACCCCGCTAGATTACGGGCTGATCATCGGCTACTTCGTCGTCGTGCTCGGCTTCGGGGCCCTGTTTGCGCGCTTCACCAAGTCGACCAAGGACTTTTTCTTCGGCGGGCAGCGCTTCTCCTGGTGGCTGATCGCATTCTCCTGCGTGGCCACCACGGTCGGCTCTTACAGTTTCTACAAGTACAGCTCCAAGGCATTCACCTACGGGCTGTCTAGCAGCATGACCTACCTGAATGACTGGTTCTGGATTCCGCTTTGGGCTTTCGGCTGGCTGCCGATCATCTACTTCATGCGCATCACTTCCATTCCGGAGTACTTCGAGAAACGTTTCGACCGCTCCTCGCGCAGCGTGGCCACCATCATCCTGCTGGTCTACATGGTGGGTTACATCGGCATCAACCTGCTGACCCTGGGCAAATGCCTGAACGTGTTGCTGGGCTGGCCGGTCTTCGGCGCGGCCGCACTGGTGGCGGCCGTGACGGGCGTCTACGTCATGGCCGGCGGCCAGACATCGGTGATCATGACCGATCTGCTGCAGGGCATGCTGTTGCTGGTAGCCGGCTTCGTGCTGCTGTTTCTGGGCTTCTCGGCGCTGGGGGACGAGAAAGGCTTGCTGGCCGGGGCTTCCAATTTTTGGCACCTGCTGCCGCCCGGGCATCGGTTGCCCTTCGCCGCCTTTAATCGCCCCGCCGATTTCAACTCGGTGGGTATCTTCTGGCAAGACGCCTTCGGCAACGGGGTCGCCTTCTACTTTCTGAACCAGGGCCTGGTCATGCGTTTCCTCTCGGCGCGCTCGGTGCGCGAGGGACGCAAGGCGATGTTCTTCATTCTGCTGGTGCTGATGCCGCTGGCGGCCGTGGCCGTCTCCAACGCCGGCTGGATAGGCAAGGCGCTGGCCGCGGTCGGCCTGATTCAAGTCCCCGCCGACCTGGATGACATCTTCGTTGTCGTGGCCGATGCCCTCTGCCGGCCCGGCGTATTCGGACTGGTGCTGGCCGCCTTGACCGCTGCCCTTATGTCCACCGCCGACACGCTGATCAACGCCGTCAGCGCCGTGGCCGTCAACGACATCTATCGTCCCTATATAAAACCGGGCCGATCCGACAAGCACTACCTGTCAGTTTCGCGCTGGGTGTCGATCGGCACCGCCGCGGTCGGCCTGATGCTGGTGCCCGTCTTCGGTCAGTTCGGGTCGATCTACGTGGCCCACGGCACCTTCACGGCGGCCGTCACTCCACCGATGGCGGTGGCTTTACTGCTTGGCGTCTTCTGGAACCGCTTCACTCCCAGGGCCGCCCTGTGGACCATGCTGGGCGGTTCGCTGGCGGTCGGATTGAGCTTCATCTGGCCCCAGTTGATAACTCCTTTCGCTCACGGCACTCCCATGTTCGCCCACGGGGACATCGCCCAGCCCAGTTACAAGGCCTACACTTACATCCGGGCCCTGTACGCCCTGGCCGTCTCGGCGGCCATCGGCATCGGCGTAACCTTCTTCACCCGGCCGAGAGAGCGCGACGAGATCAAGGGGCTGACCTGGAACACGATCAAAGACGCTATGCTGATTTTCAAAGGCTCCGCGCCCAACCTGACCGAGGGTCACGAGGTAAGCGCCCGGCCGGTCTTCGTCGAACAAGCGCAAGCAGGCGAGATCGATCTGGTTCAGGTCGATCCGGCCGCGATGGTACGCATGGCCGCGAAAAGCGGCGACCTGGTTCACGTCAGGGACGGGCGCCGCTGGCTGGGGGGGCTAAAATCGGCCCACGCGCGGTTGGGCGAGCCCGACGCCGAACCGGGCACCTGTCGCATCCCGCAGGAGCTGGCCGCGAGCGGTTCGTTGCTGAAAAGCAAGCGCCTGCTGATCGAAAAGATAATCTGATCTGACTTTTCAGAAAAGTTACATCTACTTCAACTGCCAGGTCGAATCCTTGGGATACTCGAACTGCACGTACCAGTTTTTGGGTGAAAAATATTCCTCGAGGGCGGTTGTGTCCGTGCCGTCTTTCGTCCGTGTATGCACAAGGTGGAAGACTTCGAAGGTCCCGGCCGGCACCTGGATTGACTCCTTGCCGCTGTTGTCGAAACGATGCATCTCGCTGCCGCCCTGCTCGACGTCTGTCTGGGTCGACCAACTCTGCACTGGAAAACCCTGCTCGTTTTCGAGCGGGTAAGGCAAGAGCTTGACCGGGGTCAGATAGCGGCGTTCGACGTGGGAGGCGCCTTCGTTTACATCTTCTCCCAGCAGAAACAAGCCGGCCGCGGTAACCTGGTACCAGCGGGTGGCTATCAGGTTGCCATTCTGACGCATCTCAACCTTGTAGCTCTCCAGACCGTCGGCGTACTCCAGATCGATACCGACCACCTTGACCTCTCCCGCCTGGGGCTGCGTCAGACCGATGTCGATGTCGTAGTCGAACACTTTACCCTCGCCGATGCCCACGTAGGCCAGGGCGCCGGTGTTGTCTCCTCCCCCGCTCCCAGCGCAGGCGGAACACATTGCCAGGACAAAAAACACACTGGCGCTGGACACGCTTTTCATGACTGTCTCCATTCTTCAGATCGATGCACTCAGTTCAGCGAATCGCCGTGTCGACTTGTCGAGCACATCGGCATGTAGGCTCTTTCCGTGCGAATCCATGGTGACCACCGCCGGAAAATTCTCGACCTCGATTACCCACATGGCCTCGGGCACACCGAACTCCTCGAGCTTGTGCACGGCAACCACCCGGCGCACGGACTTGGCCAGAATCACCGCCAGACCTCCGATGGCGTGCAGGTAGACCGCGCCATGCTTGGCGCAGGCATGCAGCGTCTTTTCGCCCATGCCGCCTTTTCCGATGATCGCCCTGACCCCGTAGCGCTCGATGATCTCGGCCTCGTAGGGTTCCTCGCGCTTGGATGTCGTCGGGCCGGCGGCCACGAAGCGCCACTGGTCGCCGTCGCGGGCCACGATCGGGCCGCAGTGATAGATCATGCCGTCTCTGATGATATTCTTCACCTCAACGGCATCCTGTTCGATCATGTACTTGTGGGCGGCATCGCGGGCGGTGATCATCACGCCGCTGATGCCCACTTCGTCGCCCACCTGAAGATCGCGGATGACTTCTTCGGATGTCGGCAGCTGAATGGTTTTCATGGCATTTCTCCCCGAGCACATCACTCGTATACGACGCTGTCGCCTTCGATTGTCATCGAGCGGCGCCGGTAGGCCCAACACATGTAGCTGATGGTCACGAAATAACAAGCCGGCAGCCTGTGTCGCAAGCCTATCTTGACACCCAGCACGGTTGTCTTTCCGCCGAAGCCCATCGGCCCTATCTCGAGGCGATTGAGGGTCTCGGTCAGTTCCCGCTCTAAAACATCCAGATCCTTATCGTGATTCGGCTCGCCCTGCTTGCGGAAGAGTTGCTCTTTTGACTCGAGGTACGAACTTCCCCTGTCGCCGCCGATTCCCACACCCAGCGTGCCCGGAGCGCAGCCGAAACCCTGCGCCCTGTAGGCGGCGTCGAGGATGCAGCGCTTGATGCCCTGAAGATCTCGGCCGGCATGCAGCTTACTGTCGGGCAGCGAGTATTGAACGCCGCAGTTCTCGCTGCCGCCGCCCTTGAGCATCAGCCTGACCCTCAGACGCCCCTTGTCCGCGATCTGGTTGAAGTGAAAATATGGACTGCCGCGTCCGATGTTGTCTCCCGAGTTCTTGCCGCTGATTGGATCGACGGCGTTGGGTCGCAGATACGATTTCCGCGTGGCCTCGGCCACGGCCTGGCTGGCGGCTCGCTGTATATCATCCGTCATGATTTCGGGACCGTGATCGACGTAGAAAACTAAAGTGCCCGTGTCCTGGCAGACAGGCAGCGAGTTACGCCTGGCCTCGGCTGCGTTCTTCAGCATCCAGTCAAGCGTCGAGCGTGCCCGGCCATCTTCGGCATCACGCGCCGCCGCAAGGGCGTGTTCGACATCTGGAGCCAGGTCGCAGGCTGTAAGCCGCACGAGTTCAAGGAAGCTTTGGCTTAGTTTATCATCCAATTCGACACCTCCACCTGAAAGAGTTGTCTTTTCACTACCTCACTTTGCCAGAATGCCACCCGGCGAGGAACAAAAAAAACGAGGCCGCCGAATGGCGACCTCGCCTGTTCTTCGCCTGAAAAAACTACAGGACCTTCTTGAACTGCGGAGCGGGCTTAAAGGTCACCGTCTTACTCGCGGAGATCTTGATCTGCTCGCCCGTCTGGGGGTTGCGCCCCATGCGCGCCTTGCGCTTGCGTACCGAGAAGGTGCCGAAGCCCGGGTACACGAAGCGATGTTCTTTCTTGATCGCCTTCGAGAGTACCGTGAAAACGGCATCAACTACCTCGCCGGTCGCCTTCTTCGACATCTCGGGGATGCCCTTGCTCTTGAGAACCTCGTTGATCAACTCTGCCTTTGTCATTTCTCCTCCCGTAGCTGAATTACCTGCAAACTTGCTCTCCATAAGGAAAGCAACAAGACACACAAAATTGCTTCCAAGTAGACCGAAGTGTACCCAGGCCAACCGTGGCTGTCAAGACCAAAATGCCCCTGACCCGCAAAAAACAAGGGCGAGCGCGCTTGGGCACCCTTGATGACCTTACAGCGTCAGCGCCTGGTGAACTTCTTCGAGTGTGGGTATTCCCGCTCTCCCGCCCAGAGAACGGCAATTCAAAGCGGCGGCGGCCGAGGCGATACGCATCCTCTCGCGCAGTTCGAAGCCGTTGAGCAACCCGAAGATGTAGGCACCGTGGTAGACATCGCCGGCGCCGGTGGTATCGACCGCCTCAACCGCCAGGGCCGGCACGATGTAGGTCTCATCGTGTTCCATGCCCACCGACCCGTCTTCGCCGATGGTGATCACGACCGTTCCGGGACCCATGGCGCTCAACTTCTTGAGACTCTCGGCCAGGGCGCCCGAGCCCATCTCGGCAGCGAAACGCTCGGATGCGATCAGCGTGTCGGTGACCGCAATCAGTTCGTCCATACCCTCGCGCGGCGAACCTGCATCGTAGACGACATGTACGCCCCTTTGCCGGGCGTAACGCGCTGCGGCTATTTGCGCCTGCATTTGGATACCGTCCACGTGCAACACCTTGGCGCCGTCGATAATCGATAAATCGATCTCCCCGGGCGCAAGATCGGGCACGTTTCCACGCGTCCAGAAGACTGTTCGCTTGGCCGTCTTACGCTCAACCGCGATGAAGCTGATCGGCGAGACCAGGTCGCGCTCAATCACCAGCCCACCCGTGTCGACACCGGCCCCTCGCAGCCCGTGGCGGATGAACATCCCGAAATCGTCGTTGGAGATCTTTCCGATGAACGAGGTGCTGGCACCCAGCGTGGCCAACGTCACCATGGCGGTGGCCACCGGCCCGCCGCCCTGCATGGAGAACTCGGATAGCTCGACCTTGGAGTCCATGTCCGGATAGCGCTCGACTATCCCCAGATAGTCAACCGCGCAGTGTCCAACCCCGACCACATCGAACGGCATCCGAAAAGCTCCTTCCAATCGCCTGCAACAAACAACGGCACTCAAGCGTAGCGATCGTATTTTACAAGGCCGCGCCAGTCAAGCGGCTTCTCCGTCACCCATCTCTCTCACCCATCTCTGGAGTTGCCTTTTTCTTCCACCACTGCTATGCAAGATTCATCCTTGGACCCAAACAACGCTATAGATTTTTTCTCCCTGCATCCAAACCAGTTGGCCGAACAAGTCGGCGGATCGGGCCGCGCTAAAGAAATCTGGGCCCTGCTACGCGACGTTAAAACCCCCCTAACCAGCGAGCGCCTTTCCGCTCAACTCAAAAAACTGCTGGCCAATCGTTTTCAGCTTGTGCCCGGGGTACAAGACGCCAAAGAAATCTCCGCCGACGGCACTCGCAAGCTGCGGGTCAAGCTGACAGACGGATGCCTGGTGGAGACCGTCATTATTCCCAATGACAAGCGAACCACTGTCTGCATCTCCACCCAGGTGGGCTGTGCCCGGGGCTGCCGCTTTTGTGCCACCGGTCAAATGGGCCTCACCCGCCATTTGAGCACCGGAGAAATCGTCTACCAGATCAACCTGGCCCAACAAGAGCTCAAAGCAGCATCGCTGGCCCCGGTCAGCAATGTGGTGCTCATGGGCATGGGCGAACCCCTGGACAACTTCGACGCGGTGCAACAGGCCATCGCCATCATCAGCCATCCCCATGGCTGGCGCCTGGCGCCCAGGCGCATCACCCTGTCCACCATCGGCCCCTCTCCCAGGGCCATCGGACGCCTGAAGACCCTGAACTGCAACCTGGCCTGGTCGCTGCACGCCGCGGACGACGAAGTCAGGCGCCGGCTGATCCCCACCACCCGCCACCACAATGTCGATTTGCGCGAGGCCTTCGTTGATGTGCTGCAAAGCCGGCGCTCGCTGCTCCTGGTGGAGATGATCATGATCAAGCAGATCAACGACAGGCCATCCGACATCGATCTGCTGATGGAGTTTTGGGCTGCTCACAAAAAACGGATCCGGATCAACATCCTGCCATTCAACCAAGGTCCCAAGCCGGCTCCGGAGAACCTGGCCCCCTGCCCACCGGAGCGCATGGCCGCTATTCGCAAACAACTTCAAAGCGCGGGCTTCTTTTGCGAAAACCGGCGCCCCAGGGGCCTGGACATCCAGGCTGCCTGCGGACAACTTTGCTGAAAACAAAAAACGGTTGCGCGAACCGATGCTCTCGTGGATAATCCCCGGGCCTCGAACCCGGGAAGGCGGTGTGATTTATGGGAAAGAAGAAAAAGAAGGCCGGCCAGTCCTTCGATGAACTCCTGGCCGCGAGCCTCGAGTCTGGAGACAACTCAGGCCTGGCATCCCTGGCGGCGCGGGCGGGGCTTTCTGACGAAGATTTCCAGCAGCACTTCGAGCGTGCCAAGGGATTGGTGGGTGGCGCCGACCCGCGCGAGGTCGTTAAGCTGCCTGCTTCATTCCAGGTGGCTTTTTTGCTCCTGGCCGAGCGAGAGCAAGACGACGACTTGCTCAGTGACCTTCTCAAAATGGCCGCCGACAAGCTGGTCAAGAAAGAAGCCAAGCGCATCATCCACAGGATGCGCAGTCGCGGTCTGAAGGTTTCGGCCGGCGAGGAAAGCGGCTCTTCGATTCTCGATCGCAACGTATCCACCGAGGATCCGGAGTTGCCTTGCTACATCTCCCCGGTAACCGGGAAGGGCAGCCGCATGATCTGGCTGGCGCGCTACACCCACGGCGGCGTCGCTGTTTACCAGTCGGAGGTCAACGACACGGACGGCCTGGTCGAGTTTTCCGGCGGGGTGATCGGCAGAAATCGCTATCGGCGCCTACTGAAAGAGATCCTCGGCTCAGATGAGGTTTCGATGGTCGAGATCTCCTACGCCGAGGCCCGGCAACGAATAACCATGGCCGTTGCTCTCGGCCGCGAGGCGTCCCGGCCCCTGCCAGAAGGCTACCTGGAGGCCTCCGGCGAGCTACCAGAATTTAAAGCTGTGCCGATCCCCGACCCGCACGACGCTTTTTCGGCGGATGAGATTGAAAAGGCAGCCAGCCTGTACGCGGATGCCGCTCGACTGCACGAGTTGCCCGAGTTTTCCGACTGGCTTCCCGCCGAGGAAGCCCTCGAAAAAATACAAGCCAAGTTCAAGGAGATCGAATCCAGCCAGGTTGCGATCAACAGCGCCCAAAAAGTTGACCAGGTCAAGAAGGCACTGGACGACGCCGTCGCTGACCTTCTCGGGGATGAAAAAGGCCGTGAGCGCTACCAGGCGAGACTTTTCGAAATGGCCGCCCACCTGAGGAAGTGCGCCAAGGAAGACGCCGCCCTGCAAACGGCGGCGGCGGCCCGGCAACTCGACCAGGAGGGTTTTACTCCCCTCGACAGCCCGTTCTTCGTACGCCTGGTTGACAAGTTGTTTAAAAGCCCAGAGGAAATAGTAGCTCAGATGAGTCCACCGGAGAGGCAGCCCGGCGAGGGCGAGAAAAAAGACCCCGGAAAGCTGATCGTCACCCCCTGAATTTAGCGCGGGACTATTCTTTGGTCCAGAAGTCCTCGATGGCGCCTATTTTGAGGCTCGTTCCTAGGCCTAGCGCCTGCTTGTCAGCGGCGCGCAGGCCCATGGCCTGCAGGGGCCCCTCTATCTTTCCGCGCACGGCTACGGTTACGACCAGCGCGTAGCAACTCTTGGCCGCAAGACCGCCGCTGAGCGCGTACTCGATTACGTTGGGATCATCTCCGGAAACCTGCGCGGTCCCGGTGGTCACCTTCTGCCAGTCGTCAGGACAGACACAAACCTCTTTGTCAGCTTGCTGGCTGCAACTCCAGGGAGAGGACGACTGCAGAAATACAGAATCGGCGTTAACCGATGACGGATCCACTTCGGCCGAGAAGAACACGGCCGGGGTAACCGTTAGCTCGACGTTGCGCGCGCCGTCCAGCGGAATGAACTTCACCGCCAGCGCGTCGGGGTTGGAGACTGCCGGTTCGCCACAGGCACACGCCAGGGCCGCGGCCGCAACAACAAACAAAATACAGCTACGCGTGTTCATGGGTTCTCCCTGGGCCGTCAGTGATCGGCGGTCGTGAAGCTCGACTCGATCGTAACACCGAGTTGATCCGTATTCTCGCCTTTGATCGATGCGTCGATGTAGATACAATACCTGGCATTCGCTTCAAGCGGAGCATCTGGTTGCAGCAGGGCCGTCGTTAGTTCTTCCCTCTTGACGGTGACACCGTCATTTTCGTAAAGCCTTGAACACATCACCGAGGCAGTCACCTGCGTCTCCTGGCCGCCCTGCGGACAGGCACGCAGGTAGAGCGTAGCGGCGCTGACGTTGCTGCTCGACTGGCATTCGCCGGCGGCGAAAACTTCGTCATCGAAAGCGGCGATAACCGCCGCATCGAGCGGCACGCCCGTCTCGCCCTGCTGAGGATAGACATCAAGCAGCCTGAGCGGCTGGATGTCATCTCCTGTGGACCCCACCCCTCCGCAGCCCGCCAGTGCCGAAATGGAGAAACATAGCAGGGCGAAAGCAAGCCCCATGCTCACGGATCGCATTCTCATCGCTATCCCTCGCAACGCCGTTGATAGTAATACGCTATCGCCTATGGAGGGATCTCGTCAAGTCTATTTCTCAAAGGCGTATCGCCTCTTTCGAAGAAGCAGGCTGATGTTTTTGTCCTGCCATTCCTCGGCCCTGCGGAAGTGAACGAAGGTCCGTTCACGCTCCCGAAACTCGCGGGTATGCACCATCTGGCGCGCGCCTCTCCGGGTCGCACCCAGCGCATGATGCAACATCTCGTGATAGACGACCGCGACCAGGACGTGCGCCGGCACGCGCTCGTCGTCAAGGGCCGAGTGAATGCGAATCATCTTGTCTTCGAAGGAGTACGAACCAAGCCGGATGCTGCGCCGGCGCCCCTTTTCGACGGCTCGCCCCCAGACGATCGGGACGTCCACGGGCACCTGGAAATAAGCCCGGTTGAGCGCGTTGCGGATGGCGTCGAGATCGAAGCGTTTGCCTTTCGGGCTCAGCCCGGCGGCACCCCGCCGCCGCCCGACCTTGCCGGCATTGTGCTGGATGAATCGATCGAGAAGCCGATTGCCGCGTGTCGAGCCGCGCAGGTACTCAGCCAGCGCCATGAGCACCTTGTCGTTTGCCTCGATGAACATGTTGTGCAGGCGCAGCTCGATCACGCCGGCACGCTTCCTGAACGAGATCATAGTGGAAGAGTTGTCGGTGAAACGCACCACGAAAGGACGTCCAAGGTGGGCCAGGAACCGCGAGCTCCACAGCCTGCGGACCGCACCCAGGCTCTTCAGCGGTACCAAACGCCTGCGAACCGCGGGCGGGGTGGAGTATTTGAACGCCAGCTGATCCATTTCCATTTGTCTCCGTAAAAAAATACTACCGCGCCGCGGTTTTCAAGGCAACCGGTTGATTTAGGGAGCGGTAATATGAGAACCTGACGTCATGTTCAACTGGTCTTTAGGGAGGTCGAACATGCGCGCCTGGATGCCGTTGTCGCTGATCGCTATGCTGGTTGTGGCCGCTTCACCCTGCGCCGCGGCCGGCGACGGTTTCAAACTGGAATCTACAGCCTTTACCGACCAGGGCGAGATCCCCACTGTTTTCACCTGCGCGGGCAAGAAGATCTCGCCGTCCCTGCGCTTTTCCAACCCACCCAAGGGCACCAAGAGCCTGGTGTTGATCGTCAGCGATCCCGATGCGCCCGATCCCAAGAAACCCAAGCTGACCTGGGTCCACTGGGTGCTTTACAATATTCCACCAGCGGCCACCGGGCTGGCCGAAGCGATTAAAACGGCCGACCTGCCAAAGGGAACATTGCAGGGTAAAAACAGCTGGAAAAAAACCGGCTACGGTGGGCCTTGCCCGCCAATTGGCAGGCACCGCTATTTTCTAAGGCTGTTTGCGCTCGATACGCTCCTGCCCGACCTGCACACCCCTGCCCGCGCCGCCCTGCTAAAGGCCATCGAGGGACACGTGCTGGCTAAGGCGGAACTCGTCGGCATGTATAAAAAGAAGAAAAAGAAAAAATAGGTCGCCCGCTGATCATTCAGGTTTTGGGAACCCGACTAAAAAACCTCCGAAAGCAAATGCCGGCACCGCGACCGCGGGGTTGCACATGAAAGATCACGTGCTGCCGGCGGCGGACACGCCCAGGCTCAGAAGCGCCCCGATACCTCCGAAGACCGCGGCAGAGAGTAGCGGTCTGGATAAACGTCTAACCCATTTTGGCACTTTCGTCTTCCTCTCCCTCGCCTGATCCCGGTGTGTTGTCTTCATTCTCGTCCGATCCTCCGGATCGGCACCCGGGGGACATTCAGGTAGACACCCCGAGGCGCGGCAGGATCACCGTCTGCAACAAGATCCAGACGCCGAAAAAAACCAATAACCAGACAATGTCCATTTTTCAACCTCTCAGCCCCCTTGTGTAACAACCTAGGCATGGATTCACGCCTTGTCCATCACATTGGGCCGAAAAAGTGATACAATGGCCGGCGAATTGAAATATCCACCTGTTGCTGAGAGTTTTCGTAGCGAGGTGTATAAATAGACGATGTTCGGCAATCGAAAAATTCTGGCGCTCGTCTGCTTGCTTTCGCTTTTCTTGCTGGGCGAGGACGTGGAACACCGGCCGGTGATGATAGGGCCGCCGCCAGCGGATTCAGAAAAGCCGGTGCCTGCCGAACATCCACGTACGTCTTTCGGTCCGCGTAAACTGGTGCTCGACCCGCAGCTCTTGATGCAACCTCCAGTCTGGGCCCCGAGGGAATTGACCGAGCGCGAGCTGGTCACAAGCCGAATAGAAGGCTACTTCGCAGACATTGCCGCCCGCAACCGGGCCGCGCGCGGCAACGTCGACCCCGGCTGGCACTACCTTTCGGGACGCATGCAGCACTACTTCGAACCCGACTTCTCTCAGGTGTCGGATCCCCGTATCACCGAGGTCTCCGGCCCATGGCTGGCAAAGACGGTCTGGGACTGGCTCGGAGGCTGGTACCGTAACGCGTCCAGAACCGCGGCCGACGGCAGCACGCCGCTGGGTGATGACCCCTACCTGCGGGTAGACACTACCATGCTGGATATGCAGCTGGCGGCATACGCCGACGACGGTTATGGTGCGACGGTCACCGCCATCATCGAGATCAATATAAGCTCGGCGGGCGAGCTCAAGGCCCGGCTGTTCGAATCGTCCGGCCATTCGCGCTTCGACGCCGCCGCCATGGCAGGCGTCGAGCGTGCCATCGCCAACCCCAGCCAGGACGATCTCCCCCCCGGCCCGGCGCGTTCGCTTTACTCCCTTTCGGCCCGCTATGTAATCCTGCCCCCGCTTCCCGTGGTGGGTTTCGCCTTCGATCTGTCGCTTGGCTACTTCGACCTGATGTACCCGCTCAAGAAGATGGTTCACGGACAGGCCCGCCTGCTGGCCGTCTACCGTATGCCTCCAGTAACCAAAAAGCTTACAGACCGCTGAACACATTCCTGATGGTGTGGAAAATATGGCACGCCTGCGTGTCAATGTCATTACATGCGGCGCCTGCCGCAATTCGCAAGACACCGGAAACACTCTATCTCACTCATGGCACGCATAATGCATTGCTTCGTAATGCCAGGAGGTTTCGAAATGCCGGAGAGTTTCAGCCATGAAAAAAGACATCACAAAAGCAATCCTGCTCGCCGTCGCGGCCAACCTGGCGGTATGGACCTTTCTGATCTTGATATCCGAGGCCGGGTCGGTGTCGGTTGCCCATACGCGGACTGCAAAAGCCCCCGCCCCACCACCGCCCCCGAAAGTCCCCCCCGTTGATCCCGACGATCCCTTCAGCCGCTACCTGAGCACCGACATCCCCCCGGCCGACGGCTTCGACTTTCCGGTCGGCGACGCCGACGGTGACGGCGACTACACCGACAAGCAGACCGGCAAGACCCATCACGGCTGGCACGTCTCGACTCATTTCTGCGAGTGGTACACATATGGAATCCACCCGGCCGAAGACTGGAACGGAGACGGCGGGGCCAATAGCGATCTCGGCCAGCCGGTGCATGCCGTTGCGGCCGGCAGGGTGATCCTTGCCAAGAACTGCGGCCAGCCTTCCGGCGGCGTGGTCATGATCCAGCACAACTACTACGAGAACCATCTCAAACGCCGCATCCGCTCGGTGTACGTGCACCTGGCTACAATGAGCGTCGCGGCGGGCGAGACTGTCTCCAGGCGCCAGTTGATCGGCGAGATTGGCAAGGATCCGCTCAATCGTTTCTTCGCTCACCTGCATTTCGAACTGCGCCGGAACGAGACACTCAAGGCGACCTTCTGGCCCTCGGCAGCCGGAAAGTCGCGCGACTGGATCCGCGAAAACTACGCCGCTCCCTCCCCTTTCATCCGCTCGCATCGTGATTTATTCGTCCCGCCCCGCGAGAAGCTCTTGGCGCTGGTCGACTCGCGCTCGGGCCGCATGCGCCTCTACGACAGCGGCCGCCCGTTGCTTCAGTTCCCGGTGGGACTGGGCAGGGGTGCGACCGCTGACGGCAGCGTCGCTGAGCGCGGCCTGCCGCTTGGCATGTATTTCGTTGTCGCCAAGCACTCTCTGGTACTCGGAAACCATCTTGTGAAAATCGTAGGCGGCTTCAGGCTGGCGCTCAACTACCCCAACCGCTTCGACATTGCCCGGGAGCACGACCTGGGACGCATCTCGGATAGCACCGCGGCCGAGATCGGCTGGGCCTGGAGACAACGCAAGCCAACCGCTCATATCTTGCCGGCACCCGCTGCCGTTCCTGGAGTCGAAATCGAAGAATGGTCGAACCAAGCGGCCGGCCGCTTTCCCAGCCAGTTGCCCGCGGGCAAGATCCTGCTTCAAGGGCACGACATGCGCAACGCATTTGACAAGATTCCCCTCGGTTCGATGGTGGTCATCTTCTGATTGAAAACCCTGCACTCTTCAACTATCCTCTGGCTGCACTCCGACCTCGAGGTAATATGGCTTGGCTGAAGATAAAAGATGCGTTGGTTGCTCCCGTGGGCACCGAACTTACCGTCAAGGGCTGGGTTCGCACCCGGCGGGGATCCAAGGCGGAGGGCGGATTGTCATTCATCGCCGTCTCGGACGGCACCTGTTTCGATAACATCCAGGTAGTGGCGCCGACGGGCCTTATCAACTACTCGACCGAAATTGAGAAAATCACCGCGGGCTGCTCTATCGAGGTGGACGGCGTGCTGGTCGATTCCCAGGGCAAGGGACAGGCAATCGAGGTCAGGGCCGACGCGCTGCGGGTTATCGGTTGGGTAGACAACCCCGACAGCTACCCCATAAGCGCCAAACGGCATTCCTTCGAGTACCTGCGAGAGGTTGCCCACCTGCGCTCGCGCACCAACACTTTCGGCGCGGTGGCCCGAGTGCGTCATTGCCTGGCACAGGCCATACACCGCTTCTTCGATGAGCGCGATTTCTACTACATCCATACGCCGATCATCACCGCCAACGACTGCGAGGGGGCGGGTGAGATGTTTCGCGTCTCGACTCTCGATCTTCTGAACTTGCCTTTGGGGGCGGACGGCCGGGTGGATTTCGACAAGGACTTTTTCGGGCGCGAGGCGCGCCTGACGGTCTCCGGTCAACTCAGCGTCGAGACATACTGTTGCGCACTGTCCAGGGTCTACACCTTCGGCCCGACCTTCCGGGCCGAGAACAGCAACACCAGCCGACACCTATCCGAGTTCTGGATGATCGAACCCGAGTTGGCCTTCGCCGACCTCGACGACAACGCGGACCTGGCCGAGGAATTTCTGAAATACGTTTTCGACGACTTGCTCACCCGGCGCGCGGACGACCTGGACTTCTTCGATCTGCGGGTGGACAAAGGCCTGGTAGCCAGGCTCAGAAACGTCGTCGAGCAACCTTTTCTACGTATAAGCTACGACGAGGCCATTGACGTGCTCGCCAAGGCCAAGCGGAAATTCGAGTTCCCGCTCGAGTGGGGCGCCGACCTGCAGAGCGAACATGAGCGTTACCTGACCGAGGAGCATTTCAAGCAACCGCTAATTGTCGTAAACTACCCAAAAGGCATCAAGGCCTTTTACATGCGCCAAAACGACGACCGAAAGACGGTCGCGGCCATGGACGTGCTGGTTCCCAAGATCGGCGAAATCATCGGCGGCTCGCAGCGCGAAGAAAGACTCGAAATGCTCGACAGGCGTATTGTCGAGATGGGTCTCGACCCCGCAGACTACTGGTGGTACCGCGACCTGAGGCGCTACGGCACGGTGCCGCACGCCGGCTTCGGCCTGGGCTTCGAACGCCTGGTCCAGTTCTGCACCGGAATGGCCAACATCCGCGACGTGATTCCTTTCCCCCGGGCGCCGCGCCAAGCGGAGTTTTAAAAAAAAGCCGGACCTTACGGCCCGGCTCCTTGCCTCAAAAGAGAGCTGCGACAGTCTAGACGATCATCACATCCTTGGCTTGCAGGCCTTTGGGGCCCTCAGTAACGTCGAACTCGACGGCGTCACCTTCGTTGAGAGTTTTGAACCCCTCTGTCCGAATCGCCGAGAAATGGACGAAGACGTCGTCGCCATCCTCTTGCTCGATGAATCCGTAACCCTTGGAGTTGTTAAACCACTTCACTTTACCAGTCTTCATACTTCTACTCCTCTTTCTTTACCCAGTCCCCGCCCCCACGGCACATCCGCAAACGGCGAGTCACCGGGTCTGTAACGCGCCGATCACGTTCGGCGCTCACGTTGCTTTTTCACCACCCCTCGTTTTATTATTCTTGTGGAGAATTATAACCGACGAGGCGGACATCCGACTTACTGTGCGCAGATTGGCATGTCATAACCTGAATGTCAAGAGAAACATCGTAAAATACTTACATCAGGGCGCGAGAGCCTGCTCGATGTCCAGGTGCAGATTTTCGGGCGCATCTGGCCAGATCACGGCCTCGAGTTGGATGATCCATCCGGGGACAATCTGGCTGAAACGCCGTAATTTCAAGCCGTTATTGTACTCGAAGGCGTCTTCTACCGTCCTTCTGCCGCCTATTAGTCTCTCTCGCACCTTTTCCGTCCGGCTGGCACCATCGGGGACTTTGACTTGACGCAGTTTCTTGAGTTGTTCGATCCCGGCTTGTAAATCACTCGAATCCAGGCCCGACCCTTCAAGCGGCACGACCAGGAAATCGAGCAACACCGGGTCCGTCTCGAGGGAGCCTGCCACGAACTCGTATACGCCATCCTCTCTATGAATTGCCCGGGGCTCATTTGATAAACAGGATGGAATTTTCACCGATAAACCTGTCTCGCCCAGGCGATACTCGTGCCAGCTCACAGGCCTCCCAAGCTGCCAGGGCGAACCCGCACAGACGGCCCAGATCGGGCCGACCAGCAACATTCCCGCGGCCAGCACCGACGCCGGTGTGAGCCAGCCGATACCGGCTCTGGCGGCAGGCAGTGTGTGTTCCTCGGCAAGATCCAGTCCCTGCGTCAATAGCCCCGAGCCGATCAGCAGCGCCCCGGCAAGACCGCCGCCGAAGTGGGCGAACATGTCGACCCGCGGGAGGAACGAAACCGGAACGTTGATTGCCAGGTTGATGAGCGCCGCGCGCTTAAGCCGCGGCAGGAATGCCGCAGGCACCAAGCCGCCCGGGCGAAAAGCCAACGCCGCCAAGCCGCCTAGCATTCCCCACATAGCGCCCGAGGCGCCCAGACTGATATGTCCGCCCGAGATAAAGGCTGAGGCCATCGAACCGCAAAGACCCGATACCGCATAGAGTACCAAGAAACGCCGCCTCCCGAGCAGGCGCTCGGTGAAGCCGCCCAGGTAGTAGAGCACGAACATGTTCATCAACAGGTGCTCGATTCCCCCGTGCAGGAACATGCAGCTTACCAGGCGATACAACTGGCCGTCTTTGACCAACTGCGGCACGTTGGCGCCCAGGCGCACCACCCCGGGGGTGTAATCGATGCCAGACCAGGCGAGTTGCAAAGCGAACATGATCCCGCAGGCCGCCAGCAGGCAGATCGTCGCTATTGGTTTCGTGTTTTTGATGCGCTCAGCGAAGATCAAGAGCCGCGCGCGTTCCGCGTCCGAAGGTTCGCTCGTCTGCTGATGTTCTATTCGCATCTGCATTGCACTCTCGACGCTTTGCCTCTCACATACGGGCTGCCGCTGTCAAACACGAATGATACAAAATCTCTTCAGTGTTGATAAGTCTGCCGGAGTTGTTGTAGAAGTAAGATTGACGTCAGCAAATGAGGAGATACTAGATGGACGACATGCGAGGGAAACGGGTGCTGGTCACAGGCGCCGCCAAGGGCATCGGGTTATGTATCGCGCAGGAGTTCGCACGGGCGGGCAGTCAGCTTATCTTGACCGATATCGATGCCGAGGCGCTGGCTGGTGTGGCAGAGGAGATCGGCAAGACGGCTGTGGTTCACTCGCGGGTAGTAGACGTGTCCAACCGCCAAGCTGTCTTTGAGTTGGCCGCATGGGTGCTTTCCGATATCGGTAAGTTGGACATCCTGGTCAACAACGCCGGCATAGGCTATCACGGCGAGTTGGCGGAGACCTCAATCGAGACATGGCGCCGGTTGATCGACATCAACCTGATGGGTCCACTGCATCATATCTACGCCTTCCTGCCCTCGATGATTGAGCGGCGCTGTGGTCAAATCGTGAACGTATCTTCCGGCCAGGCCTTCTTTCGGCTGCCCACCTGGGGCGCCTACGCCGCTATTAAGACCGCGCTGGGGGCGATGTCGGAGATTCTGCACTTCGAGCTGCGCAAGCATCGCATCCATGTGACGACTGTCTATCCTTTCATGGTCAATACCGGCTTCTACGACACTGTCGAGGCCAAGACCTTCGGCGCGCGAATGTCGATGAAGCTGCTGCCCTACTATTCGTCAACCCCCGAGAAGGTCGGGCGAATCATCTTCGAGGCCGCCAGGCGCAAACGCAAGGTAGAGAAGGTCAGTATCATCAACGACATCGGCTACTACGCACGTATCGTCCCTTTCGCCAGCAGCATAATAGCCCGCGCAAGCAATTTCTTCCTTGCCAGCCACGGCTAGCGCAATATGAGAAATATACTCTTTACCTTGACGCTTGGGGCCTTGGCGGCGGCCTGCGGATCCGGCGGCGGCCAACAAAAAACTCTGAGCGCCTACGAGTGCCTGGTCACTCATGACTGCCCCCGCCTGATGGTGGCCGCGCACCGGGGCTATCATCTCGAGCACCCGGAAAATTCGCTTACGGCCATTCGCGCCGCGGCCGAGATCGGCGCGGATTTCTCCGAACTCGACGTCCGCCATACCTCCGATGAAGTGCTGGTGCTGATGCACGACTCGGACGTCGACCGCACCACCGACGGCAGCGGCAAGGTCGATACGCTGACCTGGTCCCAGATCCAAACGCTGCTCCTCGACGACGGCGACCCGGGCGATCCCGATGATTCGCGGGTGCCTCTCTTTTCGGATGCGCTGGCGCTGGCGAAGTCGCTGGACATCATGCTCTACGTCGATCAGAAGACCGATCGCACGGATCTTGTTCTGGCGGCCATTCAGGCCGGGTCGTACCAGCAGGTAGCCCTGGTGCGCGACGACTTGGGCAAGATCGCGCCAATGTTCGCCGCGGACGACAGCCTGCTGGTCATGCCCCCCATCGAATCACAAGACGAGCTGCAGGCTGCGCTTGCCGAGCTGCCCGCCCTGAAGATCGTCGAGATCGGCAGTCCCGCCCCCGAGCCAGATCTGACCGCGGCCATTCACGCCGCCGGGCTCAAGGCCCAGCAGGACGTGCTGGCGCTGGGGGACATCCTGTCCCTGGTGGGCGATTACACCGAATGGGGAAAATTCGTTAGTGCCGGAGTCGACCTGCCGCAGACCGACTATCCCAACCTGCTAATTCCGGCCATCAAGGAGTACGAGGAAACCGGCATATTTCCAGACAAGGCTCCCCAGCCCTGACGCCAAGCACAAATAATATTTTGCGCGCTCTGGCTTGTATTGTTACCATGGATAGAACCGTTTCTATTGGTGCCGTGCTTGGCCGGTTGAGTGGAGGGTTTCCATGCAAAGACTCTTTTTCGCTTTTGTTTTTTGTGGGTTCATCGTTAGCCTGTCCTTGGACACCAGGGCCGAATCACCCGCGGCCGGCCAGAAAATCAAAGCGGCCACCAGCGCCTACGCCGAACTCGATTTTGAAAAAGCACTCAGCCTGATTCAACAGGCAAAGCAAGAAGAGGGCAACTCCCGCGATCAACTCCTGCGTATTTACCACATCGATGGGCTGTGCCAGGGAGCCCTGGGACACTACGACCTGGCGCTCTCGGCTTTTCTCAAGCTGCTCGCGCTGAATCCTGCCTTTCGCCTGAGCGCGGATGTCTCGCCCCGCGTGCGAAAACCTTTCGAGGATCTACTGAAACAGGACTTGCCGCGGCTCGAGGTACGCTCCATTCCGCCCGCCGGCGCCTGGAAGGGAGAGCCCGTCGGCCTGACTTTCGAGGTCGTCGCCGACCCGGCCAAGATGATGCGCTCGATAAGAATCTGGTACAAGACAGGTAAGCAGCAAAAATACAAATCGATCAGGGCACCCCTCAAGGATAAGGGTCGCCACATGGTCAACCTGTCCGCGCCGTCATTCACGGGAACCAAGGGCACGTTGAGCTGGTATGCCCTGGCCGAGGGAGAACACTTTTCCGAGTTGCGTCAGTTCGGCGATGTCCTGCATCCGGCCAAGCTGGATATCATCGACCGGGCCGAGCAAGAAGTCGCTACATCAAGGCCCTGGTACAAGCGCTGGTGGGTCTGGACGATAGTCGGCGGCTTGGCTGTGGCCGGAGCCACCACGGCCGCCGTACTGGCGACCAGGCCGGCGAACGGAGGACCTTTCGATTTCGCCGTCGACTTTTCCACTACTCCCTAAAGGGGTCCAGGAGAGCCAAAGGCTCATGGCGGGCGATAGTAGCAGGCAGTTCGGAAAGTACCACCTGATCGCCCACCTGGCCACCGGGGGCATGGCCGATATCTATCTGGCGTCGCACAAGAGCATCGGCGGGTTCGAGAAGCTGCTGGTCATCAAGCGAATCCTCCCCAACCTGGCGAATGACAAGCGTTTCGTCGAGATGTTTCTCGACGAGGCTCGTATCGCGGCGCAGCTCAACCATCCCAATGTAATTCAGATCTTCGACCTGGGGCAGATCAAGGGGTGTTTCTTCATCGCCATGGAGTACCTCTCCGGAGAAAGCCTCTCGATGATCATCAAGAGCTGCCGGAAACAGAAGCAGCCTTTTCCGAATCACGTTGCTGCCGGCATTGTCATGCAAGCGGCCGAGGGACTGTACCACGCCCACACCATGACCGCGAGCGACGGCAGTCCGCTGTGTATCGTGCACCGTGACATCAGCCCGCAGAACATTTTCGTCCAGTACGACGGCGGAGTTAAGGTGGTCGACTTCGGCATCGCCAAGGCGGCTGACCGCAGTACGCGCACGCGCACCGGAACGCTGAAGGGCAAGTACGCCTACATGTCTCCAGAGCAGGTCGAGGGAAAGGAACTGGACGCACGCTCCGACGTGTTCGCACTGGGCATAGTGCTCTGGGAGTCCCTGGTGGGTCGCAAGCTGTACAAGCAGGAAAACGACCTGGAGTTGCTCAAGGCCGTGGTCGACCAGGATGCTCCCTCGCCGCAGCTTGTCAACCCACGCGTATCTCAGCCGCTGGCGCAGATAGCCATCAGGGCTCTCGCCAGGCGCCTGGATGATCGCTATCAGTCGGCGGCCGAACTGCGCAATGCGCTCTCCGCCTATCTCAAGACCGTCAAAGAAGACGCCGACACCATGGCTATCGGGCGCTTCATGCAGGATCTTTTCAGCGATCGTATTGCCAACAAGCGCGCCATCATCGAGGGCGCCCGGGCGCTTGAACGCGACCTGGGAGACACCATCTTCGGCGATCTTAACAGCTACGTCTCGGACACCGACGTCTCGGTGCCCCGCTCAGACAGTATGCCCGGGGCATCCGCTGTCATGCCGGGCCGTAAGAGATTTTTGATCCGGGCGACGATCTTAGTGTTGCTCTTCATCACAGGCGGCCTGTCTGGCCTGTATTTATTGTCGGGCAAGGATCTTGAATCTCATGCAAGTAAGGCGCCGGTTTTCGTGGTCCCGGTGGCGGACGCCGGGATTGTCTCCGGGCAGGATCCGCAGCCGGATCCTTCGACGTTCGACGGAGGAATCGCTCAGACGGACGCCGGGCAATCCGTGGTCAAGACCAGCACTATCAAGCGGCACAGACCGCTCAAGAGAAGGAAGGTCAAGAGGGTAGCAAGTGTAAAACCGGCCTCCCACAAGGCGCCGAGCCATGATCGTCCGACGGCATCCAAGGTCCCCCCGGGCAAACTCCGCCTAGTGACCACGCCGTGGTCGAACGTCTACTACCGCGGCAAGAAACTAGGCCAGACCCCCTTGATCGACACAGAACTCCCCTCCGGACCGGTCAAGCTGCGAGTTGTCAACAAAGAGGCCGGCATCGACCGGGTCATCGTTGTAAATATCAAGCCGGGCCAGAGAAACACCTACCGTCGAAGTTTGTACTGATCGCCAATCGTTTCCTGCATTTCTAGATCCAGTTCGCCGCCACTGATTATCTGTTCGTGCGACAACCTGGTATCCGTCAGCGCCTGCCCGTTGAGGCTCGCAGACTTTATGTACTTATTGGAATCGTCGCTGCCGGTTGCGCGGATGACGAATTCCTTGCCCGGGTAGACGGCCGGGTCCAGCCGCAGGGTGATTTTCGTAAACCAGGGGCTCGAGATCTGGTAGGCGCCGTCGCCTGGGGCCAGCGGATACAGCCCCATGGCAGCAAAAACCAGCCAGGCGCTGGTGGCGCCGGAGTCGTCGTTGCCCGGCAGGCCGTCGGGCTTATCCGAGAATTCGTCTGCCAAGATCTGGCGCACCAGTTCCTGGGTCCGCCAGGGCTCACCGGCAAGATTGTATAGATACGGCACGTGAAAGCTGGGCTCGTTTGAAGGGTCGAACTGACCGTTTGTGAAAAACTCGTCGAGCCTGGTCAGAAAGGCGCCGTCTCCGCCAAGCAGATCGATCAGCCCGGGCACATCCTGGGGCACGAACCAGGTGTATATCCAGCTGGTCGCCTCGCAGAAGTCATTGGCGTCGGCGTCGTCAGTTGGATCGAACGGCATAACCCAACTTCCGTCCCGGTGGCGGCCCTGCATGAACGACGTCTGCGGGTTCCACTGCTTGCGGTAGTTCTGGGCTCTTTGTAAAAAGGCGTCCCGTTCGTCCGTCTTGCCCATCTGCTCGGCCACCTGGGCAATGCACCAGTCGTCGTAGGCGTACTCGAGCGTCATCGAGGCCGACTGGTGCGCGTCACACTCGTGCGAGATGTAGCCGTTTTCGAGATATTCAGGCGGGGTGCCCAGGTTGACGTAGCCACAAAGACCGTCCACCAACCTGTCCGGGTCTTCCTGGGTGGCGCTCTTTTCGATCGCCGCCCAGGCGAGATCACGATCGTAGTCGCGCAGATCCTTGGTGTAAGCGTCTGCGATAATCGACACGGCATGGTTTCCAATCATCACGCCCGAGTACCCTGTGGCGTGCCAAGTGCACTTGGGCAGCCAACCGCCCTGCTCGTATAGATGCAGGTATGAGGCGACCACGTCGCTCACCGTCCCGGGCTCGATCAGCGTCGCCAGCGGGCGCGAGGTGCGAAAGGTGTCCCAGGCGCACCAGTCGTCGGTGTAGAAATGGTGATCTTCCCAGTTGAACACCTCCCCTTCCCCGTCGGCGCCCGAGAAGAAATATCCTCCCGCTTCGGTGTAGTCGGCCGGCGCGAAGAGTGTGTGGTACAAGGCGGTATAGAAGATACGCCGTTGGGCGGGCGTGCCTCCCTCGACCTGAACGCGGTTCAGGCGACAGTTCCAGGCGTCTCTTGCCGCCTTGCGCACTTCGTCAAATGTACGCTCGCCGATCTCTTCTTCCAGGTTGCGCCTGGCTTGGGCGACGCCGACGAAAGAGATGCCAACGCGCACCTCGATCGTCTCTCCCTCGCCAGTTGTAAACCCGGTAAAGGCGCCGATCCACGGCCCCGACTCGCTGTCCGCACCCTGGTTGACCACTGTCTCGCCCGGCTTGCCGCGCCAGGTGCCGTGGGATTCGAAGGCTTTGCTGAAAACGGCATGAAAATAGACCGTGCTGCCGCCGACCAGCTTGTCGTCGTGGCTGAGAAGCAGGTCAAGAAGCGGGTGGACATTGTAGACCCCGTAGCCTTCGAAAGTGTGGTCGTCGACCAACTCGATTTTCCCGCCCCGCGAGTCGCCGCGCGAGTGGCCGACGTCAATTAATACACGCGCGGAGTCCGAGCGCGGAAAAGAATAACGCTGAATGCCGGCGTGCGCCGTGGCGCTCAACTCGACCCGCACGCCGTAGTCATCGAGCGTAACGGCGTAGTAACCCGGGCTGGCCTGTTCGCTGTCGTGCGAGATTGTCGAGGCATAGTCGGCGCTGGCCGTCTTCAGCGGGCCGGTGGCAGGCATGAGCAGGATCTGACTGTAGCCGTTTGCGCCTCCGCCGGGGCCCTGCAGATGGGTGTGGCTGAAGCCCTCGATCTTGTCGCTGCCGTACTCGTAGGAATCCACCGAGCCCGGTTCGACGACCGAGTCGGGGCTGAGCTTGACCATCCCGTGCGGCACCAACGCCCCGGGAACCACGTTTCCGGATCCCAATGTGCCGATCATGGGATCGACTTCCGCAGCGAGATCCTGGCCGGAGGGGCAAAATAACTTGCCCGCACCAGGGCCTTTATCGTGGCAGGCTCCCGCAAAGGCAGCCAGAGACGCACAAGCGGAGAGAACTACAAGGATTCGAAGCAACTGTTTTCTCCCTACGGTTGAGAAATAATACCTGAAAATTGTACAGGTGACATAAATATTTTTGATTCTTGGTCTTGACACCGCGTTTCAGTTGTGTTTTGTCTTCGGCACTGTCAGAGTCGACCAGCGAGGAGACGGTATGGCTTTCAATTTGGCGACAATATTGGGCTTTCTCGCTGTCAGCGGCCTTGCCCTGTTCGTCTTTCTGCTGGTTGGCAAGCTGGTGCGCCCTTCAAAGCCCGAGGCGATCAAGGCAACCACCTACGAATGCGGTGAAAAACCGTTCGGGCCGGCCTGGTTCAACTTTAATAATCGATTCTACGTCATCGCCCTGGTTTTCGTGATCTTCGACGTCGAGGTGGCATTGGTGGTTCCGGCGGTGGTCGTTTTTCGCAAGCTCGTCGCCGAAGGCCTCGGGATTCTGGCTTTTGTCGAAATTTTCCTGTTCCTCGCCATTCTGCTGGTGGCTCTGATCTACGTCTGGGCGCATGGCGACTTGAGTTGGGACAGGATCATCAAGCAACTGTCCACCAGCCAGCCTCCGGACGAACCGCGGGAAGGCGCCAAGTGACTCCGATCATCGAAAAAAGCCCAGATGGCGGCTACGCCATCGGCAGTGTCGACAAACTGCTGAACCTGGCCCGCAAGCACAGCCTGTGGTACCTGCTTTTCGGCACCGCCTGCTGCGCCATCGAACTGATGCAGACCGGCGGCCCACGCACCGACGCCGATCGCTTCGGCATGATGTTCCGCTCGACGCCGCGCCAGGCCGACGTGCTGTTGCTGGCCGGCACAATCACCTACAAGATGGCCAGCCGTATCCGCTTGCTTTACGACCAGATGCCCGAGCCCAAGTACGTCATTGCCATGGGCTCGTGCGCCAGCACGGGCGGGCTGTTCCAGAAAAGCTACAGCGTCGTCAAGGGCGGCGATCTCTTCCTGCCGGTGGACGTTTACATTCCGGGCTGTCCCCCGCGTCCCGAATCGCTGGTCGAGGGCCTGATGCTGATCCAACACAAGATCGAAAAGGAGCCCTGGCTAAAAAAGGCCTGGGGCAAACTTCCCGAGAAAATTGATCCTCGGCTGCCCAGGGAAAGTTGATCATGAAACCCGCGGAAATCCAGGCCTACCTGCAGCAAAAACTCGACAAGCAGATCGAGTGGCACGAGGGTGAAAAGAACACCGGAGATCCCTGGGCGATCGTCGAACCCGACCTGTGGGTCGACGCCTGCCAACTGGCTCGCCACGACACCGAACTGGCTTTCGATTTTCTGCGCAACCTGACAGGCACTGACCGTCCGGACGACGGTAAGATCGAGGTGGTGGCCCACCTGTGGAGCTATGTCCGACGGCACGCCTTCGTGCTCAAGACGACCGTCGAGCGCGAGGCTCCCAAGCTTTCCAGCCTGGCCACGATTTGGCCGGCCGCCGTCTGGTACGAGCGTGAAATCTTTGACCTGCTGGGTGTCGAATTCAGCGGACACCCGGATCTGCGCCGGATCATGATGCCCGACGACTGGGTGGGCCACCCGCTACGTAAGGACTACACTGAGCAGGCCGACTACCGCGGCATTCCCACCAGCCGCCCGGGTTACGTTACGGCAATGCCGGAGAAGGTTGATGAGTGAGCCGACACAAACCGGCGCGCAGCGTGAAGAGCTTGTCCTGAACATGGGGCCGCACCACCCGTCCACCCACGGAGTGCTGCGTTTCGTGGTGCACACCGACGGCGAGATTATGCGCAAGGCCGTTCCCGAGGTTGGTTACCTGCATCGCGGGCTAGAGAAACTTGCCGAGTCTCAGACCTACGCCGGCTATATGCCGTTTACCGATCGAATCAACTACCTGGAAGCGATGTTCACCGAGCAGGCCTACGCCATGGCGGTCGAGGCCTTGTTAGCAACCGAGATTCCCCCGCGGGCCGAGTTCCTGAGGGTAATCGCCTGTGAGTTGAACCGCATCGCCAACCACCACATCACCCTGGGCTGTATTACCATGGACCTCGGGGCTTACACGCCTTTCGTCTACCTCTTGCGAGAGCGTGAGAGCATCAACGACTTGATCGAAGCCCTGTGCGGCAACCGCATCACGCACAACTACCTGCGCATCGGAGGTGTCGCCTACGACGTCGACAACATCTGGCTTGGGCAACTCGAGTCTTACCTGGATCACTTCGAGCCGATTATCAACGAATTCGAGGCGCTGATCGTCGGCAACGAGATTCTTATAAAACGCATGCAGGACATTGCGGTGATCAGCCGCCGGGACGCCGTGGCCTGGGGACTGACCGGCCCCAACCTGCGGGCCAGCGGACAAGATTGGGACGTGCGCCGCGACATCCCCTACGGCGCCTACCCGCAATTCGAGTTTGACGTCCCGGTCGGGCCGCTCGGTCGTGGCCAGGCCGGAGACTGTTACCAGCGCTTTTTAGTGCGGGTCGAGGAGATGCGTCAGAGTTGCCGCATCCTGCGCCAGTGCCTGGCCAAGCTTCCCGAGGGAGATATCAAGGCCAAGGTTCCAAAGATGATCAAGGCGCCCAAGGGCGAAAGCTACGCCTCGGTAGAAGGTGCCCGCGGCGAGATGGGCTGTTATCTGGTCTCGGACGGCGGCAAGAACCCCTATCGGGTCAAGTGGCGCACCGGGTCCTTCTCCGCCATGAGCATCATCGAACACACAAGTCCGGGGTTAATGATCGCCGACCTGGTCGCTTTAGTGGCCACCCTGGACGTAATCGCACCCGAATGTGACAGGTAGAACGATGGAATTCATTTACAACTACCTATCGGGTTTGGAACTTGGCCCCTGGGCAACAAGCATCCTCTTCGCCATGGCCGTGCTGGTCGTGGCGGCGGCGGTCTTCTTGGTCGCGCTCACCATCGCCGGCTTCCTGGTAGTTGTCGAGCGCCGCGTGGCGGGCCGGGTGCAGAGCCGCATCGGGCCCAACCGCGTGGGGCCGTTCGGCGTGCTGCAATGGCTGGCCGACGGGTTGAAGCTGTTCATGAAGGAGGATCTCGTCCCCGCGCAGGCCGATGGGCCTATGTTTCGGCTGGCGCCCTATCTGGTGATGGTCGGAGTCTTTGCGGCCTTTGCCTCGGTGCCATTCGGGATGCTCTTGATCGCTTCCGATCTCAACGTGGGCATTCTGTACATTCTGGCGATTACCTCCGTGGCCACCGTGGGCATCTTGATGTCCGGTTGGGCCTCGAACAACAAATGGAGCCTGCTGGGCGGTATTCGCTCGACGGCCCAGATCGTCTCTTACGAGGTTCCGGCAGCTCTGAGCATACTCTCGGTAGTAATGCTCGCAGGCAGCCTGCAGATGAGCGGTACGGCTTCCTCACCCGGGATCATCAGTTCGCAGGGCGGCTGGCCATGGGACTGGTACGCCTTTTACAACCCTTTCACCCTGGTGGCTTTCGCGATCTACTTCACCTCCGCCGTGGCGGAGGGTAACCGCACTCCCTTTGACCTGCCCGAGGCCGAGAGCGAGTTGGTGGCCGGCTTCAACACCGAGTACAGCGGTATGCGCTTCGCAGGGTTCTTCCTGGCCGAGTTCGCAAACGTCTACCTGATGAGCGCCATCGCCACCACCCTGTTCTTCGGCGGCTGGCAGATCCCCGCTGTTTCTCTGGCGGCCCAGGCGGCCTCCTTCTGGCTGAGGCTTGTGGGCCTTGCGATCTTCGTGGCCAAGGCCGCGGTGTTGTGCTTCGTCGTCGTCTGGATCAGGTGGACCTTCCCGCGCCTGCGGGTAGACCAGTTGATGAGCCTTTGTTACCGCTACCTGGTGCCGATCGCCTTCGCCTGCCTGGCCGGCAACGCCGTCTACCTGCTGGTCATCCCCGCGGGTTCGACGGTCGATAACGTCATTCACTGGATCACGACCGGCTCATTTGGCTTGCTGGTTCTGGTGTTCCTGTGGCGGGTACGCTTTCACATCAAGCGTTCCGGCGATCGGCTCGATTTCGATCTTTTGGCCAGAGGCGAGAAAGGGTCCTTCGACCCGGCAATCCAGGCCCGCCCGTACGGCAAGTTCCGCAGACGACACGGAAAGGAGAGCGCCTGATGGGAGCCCTGGTGAACTACTTCGCAGCCATCGGCCGCTCCTTCGTCACTCTGGGCGACGGCCTGGCCGTGACCTTCTCATACATGTTTCGCAAGCCGATCACCATCCAGTACCCCGATCGCACCAAGCTGCCGGTGACCTCCATGCTTCCCGCCCGCAGCCGTGGAATCCTCGAGATGGACGCCGGCCTGTGCACCGGCTGCACAATGTGCGCCAAGCAGTGTCCCATAGATTGCATCCATATCGAGGTTAAAAAGGACGAGGAGACCAAGCAACGCATGCTGACCAGTGTCATCATCGATGCGGCCAAGTGCATGTTCTGCGGGCTGTGTGTCGAGGCCTGCCCTTCCGGCGCGATACGCCACTCGCACGAGTTCGAGGGGGCCATGTACGATGTCCAGCGACTGATGTTGAGCTTCGTTGACCAGCCCCGGCCAGTGGCCAAACCGCCCAAAAAAGATGCTGAGGTCGTCACCGCTCCGCTGGGATCGTTCGTCCGCAAAATGCTCTACCCAGCCGACAGGCAGGGTCCCCCCCGGACGGGAGGAGGATCTCCGTGAACTTCTCTGTGCCGGATCTGGTATTCTACGCCGTTGCCTTGGTCACGCTGGCCACGGCCGTCTATGCCGTAACCAGCCGCAATATAGTCCGGGCGGTGTTTTCCCTGTTGGGTACGTTTTTCGGTATGGCCTTGCTCTATGGCCTGCTGGCGGCCGACTTCGTGGCGGTCATCCAGGTGCTGGTCTACGTCGGCGGCATCCTGGTATTACTGCTGTTTGCCGTCATGTTGACCGGAAACATCGAGACGGCCCAGCACAGCAACCGCTCGGCCGGCCTGTGGCTGGGCGCCCTGACCGGGCTGTCCTTGCTTGCTCTGCTTTTGCCTCTGGCGATCAAGGCCCCGTGGCAACAATCGGGAGTAGGTGAATACGCGCAGACCACGGCTTCGATCGGCACGGCCCTTCTTTCAAACGCCTTGCTGCCCTTCGAGGTAATCAGCATCGTATTACTCGGCATAGTCATCGGCGCCGTGGTTATCGCGCGACACCGGCGGGTTGAAGACACGGAGGCCGGCAAATGATTCAGGTAGGCCTCGAGCATTTTCTGGTGATCGGCACGCTGCTCTTTGCCCTGGGCGTCGTGTGTGTCATCACTCGTCGGAACGCCGTCGCGATTCTGATCGGCATCGAACTTATTCTGAATGCCTCGGGAGTGAACCTGATCGCCTTCTCGCATTACAATGATCGGGCCGTCGAAGGCTCTGTTTTCGTTCTGTTTGTAATCGTCCTGGCCGCGGCCGAGGCCGCCGTGGCGCTGGCCTTGATCCTTGCCATCAAACGCAGGTTGAGAACGATCGATGTCGACCGGATCAGTTCGTTGAGGGGATAGTTTAATGGAAGAGTTCAACATCCTCTGGCTGATCCCCTTCTTCCCGCTGCTGGGAGCCTTCGTAAACGGCGCCTTTGGCAAGAAGTTGCACAGGCGCTACGGCGAGAAGGCCATTACCGCCATCGGAGTTACTCTGCCCTGGCTCTCCTTCGTCGTCGCCGTGGTGGCTTTTGTCAAGCTTCGCGGCCTGGACGATGGTACGCTTCTGGGCGATCGCCTCTGGACCTGGGTAGCGGTCGGCCAGTTCAACGTGGACCTGGCCTTCTCGATGGATTCGCTTTCGGCCATGATGGCGCTGATCGTTACTTTCGTAGGCAGCCTGATCCACGTCTACAGTATCGGTTACATGCACGATGACGAAAGCTACTGGCGCTATTTCAGCTACCTGAACCTGTTCATGTTCGCCATGCTGACCCTGGTTCTGGCCGACAATTTACTTCTAATGTTTGTCGGCTGGGAAGGCGTGGGATTGTGTTCTTACCTGTTGATCGGCTTCTGGTACCAGGATCTGAACAATGCCAAGGCGGGCATGAAGGCCTTCGTGGTCAACCGCATCGGTGACTTCGGTTTCTTGATCGGCTTCTTCATTCTTTTCTGGGGTCTGGGTGGAAGCTGGACGGCAAGCGGTTACCACACAGCCGGAGCCTTCTCGCTGAACTTCCACGAGCTGCCCGAACTCGTGGCCGGCATCGGAGACAAGGCTCTCTGGGGAGTACCGATCGCCACACTGGTTGCGCTTTTCTTCTTCATCGGCGCTGCCGGTAAATCGGCCCAGATACCTCTTTACGTCTGGCTGCCGGACGCCATGGCCGGCCCGACCCCAGTGAGCGCCTTGATTCACGCGGCCACAATGGTAACCGCCGGCGTCTACATGATCGCCCGGATGAATTTCCTGTACGTCTTGAGTCCTGCGGCCATGACAGTTGTGGCCATGGTAGGCGCGGCCACCGCCTTGTTCGCCGCCACAATCGGCTGCTTTCAGTATGACATCAAGAAAGTTCTGGCCTATTCGACGGTCAGCCAACTCGGCTACATGTTCATCGGCGTAGGTGTCGGGGCTTTCTGGGCCGGTTCGTACCACCTGTTGACCCATGCCTTTTTCAAGGCCTGCCTGTTTCTTGGCGCCGGCAGCGTCATCATGGCAATGCACCATGAGCAGGACATGCGAAAGATGGGCGGGCTGGGAAAAGTGATGCCGATAACCCGCTGGACATACTGGGTCGCCTGCGTGGCGATTTCCGGCTTCCCGATAGCCGCTGGATTCTTTTCGAAAGACGAGATCCTCTGGAAAGCCTTTGACAGCGGCGCCCTGCTGGTGCCCGGATGGCTGCCATGGCTTCTGGGATTTATTGCTGTCGGCCTGACGTCGTTTTACATGTTCCGTTCGTATTTCTTGACCTTCACCGGAGATCTGCCCGAGGTCCACGGCCATGAGCCCGAAGAACAACGGCCGGTCGTTACCGGCGTCCTGGTCATGCTGGCAGCCGGCGCGGTAATCCTGTCTTTCGTCGGGTTGCCTCAGTTGTGGATGGGCGCACCTCCGGCACTCGAGCAGTTCCTGGCGCCCGTGTTCAAGGCTGCCGAGAACCTGCCCAGCGCGGGCCACGGCCACGGCACCGAGTGGGGTATGATGCTTCTGTCGGTGGGCATTGCCTTTTTGGGCATGGGAACCGCCTGGTGGCTATACCGCGGGCGGAGTAACCCGCTGCCCGAACGTCTCAAACAGCGCTTCGCCGGCATTCACCGCGTTGTGTATAACAAGTACTACGTCGACGAGGCCTACGATGCCACCGCCGTGCGCGGGTTCATGGGCACTAGTCGCCTGTGTGCTTGGTTCGATGGCAAAGTGATTGACGGCCTGGTGAACGGGGCCGGCAGCTTCACCCGGGCCTTCGCCTGGATCGACGGCGCCATTGACAAATACCTGGTCGACGGTCTGGTGAACTTGATGGCCAAAATGGTCAGATTCTGCGGTGCCAAGGTGCGCCGCATCCAGACCGGACGTCTGCCTACATACCTTACGGGACTGGTCGCGGGAGCCATCGTCCTGATCGTGATAACCCGGTTCCTGATGGACTTGTACAGCTGAGGAGTAGTCGATGCCTGAATCAACACTGCTTTCCTGGATAACGTTCGTCCCGTTGATCGGCATGGGGATCATCGGACTCTTCCTGCTTCTCAACCCCCTGCTCAAGATCGGCAAGAACGCCATGGATCAGCTGTCACGGGTCGTCACCGTGGCCTGCTCGGCTATCTCGCTTGTCCTGGTGGTGGTGCTGTGGCTGAACTTCGACCAAGACAACACCGGCGTGCAGTTCGTGCATCACCTGGTCTGGATCCGGGCCTTCAACATCGAATACTTCATGGGAGTCGACGGTCTGTCTATAATTCTGGTCATGCTGACCGCCCTGGTGTCTTTCATCGCTGTAATCGCCTCGCTGCCCTGGGGCATTTCCAAAGACGATACTCATCACTTCTCGCGCAAGTCCGTTCCCGGCTACATGGCCTTGATCCTCTTGCTGCAGAGCAGCATGTTCGGAGTCTTCTGCGCGCTCGACTTCTTCCTGTTCTACGTCTTCTGGGAGCTGATGCTGCTGCCGATGTACTTTTTAATCGGCATCTGGGGCGGGCCGCGGCGCGAGTACGCCGCCATCAAGTTCTTCCTCTATACCCTGGCCGGATCGGTGCTCATGCTGCTGGGCATGATCGCTTTGTACTTCGCCTCCAATCCAACCACGCTGGTGGACGGCACCCCCTGTGCGCACACCTTCAACTTGATCAAGCTGGCCACCGAGAACGACTTCTCGACGGCGGGGACGCTTTTGGGGATTGCCTTTCCTCGAATCGTCTTCGTCGGGCTGTTCATAGGTTTCGCGGTCAAGATTCCCATGTTCCCGATGCACACCTGGCTTCCAGACGCGCACGTCGAGGCGCCCACGCCGGTGTCTGTCATCCTGGCCGGCGTTCTCCTGAAGATGGGCGTCTACGGTATCCTGAGGATCAACTTCGGCATCCTGCCGGAGGCAACCGTCTGGGCCAGGGACGCGATAGCCGTCTTCGGTATGATCAACATCATCTACGCCGCCTTCGTCTGCATGGCCCAGAAGGATCTCAAGAAGCTGATCGCTTACTCGAGCATCAGCCACATGGGCTTCTGCCTGCTGGCCATGTCATCATTCACGCCCCAGGGAATCAGCGGCGCGGTCTACCAGATGTGGACTCACGGCATCGTCTCAGCGGCGCTGTTCTTGATCGCCGGCGTGATCTACGATCGCGCCCACCACCGCGAGATCGAGGGTTTTGGAGGACTGGCCAAGCAGATGCCGGAGTACTCGGCCATGGTCGGTTTAGCCTTCATGGCCAGCCTGGGTCTGCCCGGCCTGTGCGGCTTCATCTCCGAGGCGCTGTGCTTCGTGGGCGCTTTCCCGGTCTTCACCACTCTGACCGTTATCTCGGCCTTCGGTGTGATCATAACCGCGGCCTATTACCTGTGGACAATCCAGCGTATGTTCTTCGGCCCCCTCAACGAGAAGTACAAGAAGCTGTTGGACCTGAACTGGCGCGAGCGCCTGTGCCTCTACCCTCTCGCAGCAATAATCATTTTCCTGGGATTCTATCCCATGCCGATCCTCGATCTGATCAACAAGACCCTGCATCATATGATCCAGCCGCTGGCGAAAGCCGTGGGCCTGTAGGCGCGTGGAGAACCAGGTGGCGAACTTTACCAGCCTCGGCTTCATCGTTCCTGAACTGGTTCTCGGGGGCACGGCTGTTCTTTTGTTCTTGCTGTCTGCCGCTGCACGGCGGCCCGCGAACTGGCATAAGGTTGCCTTCCCTGCGCTTGCGCTTTTTGGCTTGGCCTGCGCGCTTGCGATCCTGCTGGTCGCTCCGGATGCCAGCGGTGCCGGTGCGAACTGTTCCCATGGGGGCTGCAAGCTGTTTTTCGGTCTGTTGGCAAGCGATCCGCTTTCCGTTTTCTTTCGTCTGTTGTGCATCACCGCAACCATCGTCTGCGTGTTCCTGTCGCTGGGCAGCCCATCGCTGCCTAAGGAAAACAGCGGTGAGTACCACGGCCTGTTGCTGGTGTTGGCAATGGGCATGTGCCTGCTTTCGGCATCCAATCACCTTTTGATGATCTATGTCGGCCTGGAGACCGTCAGCCTGTGTTCCTACCTGCTGACCGGCTGGGACCTGCGCAAGGCTCGCTCTCGTGAAGCCAGCCTCAAATACGTCCTCTACGGTGGAGTAGCATCTGGAGTCATGCTCTTCGGCATGACGCTGCTCTACGGCCTGTTCGGCGATCTTTCGCTGCAAGGACTGCACAGCGCCATCTCTTCGACTGTGGTGCTGGGCAGCGCCGCGGGTCAATGGGCCACTCTGGTAGGGATAGTCTTCGTGCTCGCTGGTCTTGGTTACAAAGTAGCGGCGGCCCCGTTTCACATGTGGTGCCCGGATGTCTACGAAGGCGCTCCCACTCCTTTCACCGCTTTACTCTCGGTTGGGCCTAAGGCCGCCGGCTTCGCCTTGATGCTGCGCTTCTTCTACGGCATATTTCTCCTGCCGGGCAGCAGCGATAACCTCATTCCTGCCGCCGACGTGGTTCCCTGGGTGATGGTGATCGGGATAATGTCGGCGGTCACCATGACCATCGGCAACTTCGCGGCAATCGTGCAAAACAACCTCAAGCGCCTGCTGGCCTACTCGAGCATTGCCCACGCCGGTTACGTCCTGATGGGCGTCACGGCCGGCGGCCGGGACGGTTTCGAGGCCGTCTCGATCTACATGGCCGTCTATCTCTTGATGAACATGGGAGCCTTCGCCGTGGTTTCGGCTATCGACCGCTCGTCCGGCTCGGAAGAGATGCACGTCTATCGCGGCCTGGGCCGCCGCGCCCCCTTGCTGGGCATCGTGATGGGTCTTTTCCTTCTGTCGCTGGCCGGTCTGCCGCCAACCGCGGGCTTTGTCGGAAAGCTTTACCTGTTCGCGGCATTAATCCACCGCGGGGGATACTGGTTCGATGCGCTGGCCGTGATCGGGGTGATCAACTCGGTCATATCCCTGTACTACTACGCCCGCGTTCTCAAGGCCATGTACTTCGAACGGGATAGCGGCGATCTCCCGGCGGTCAACCAGAAGAGCAGCGCCGCCGCCGTCGCCACCGTGCTGGCCGTGCCCACCCTGGCATTGGGCATTTTCTGGCAGCCGCTGGCACAAGTCGCCCGCTGGTCGGCCAGCTTTTTCCACTAGGATTCTGGTATCTTGTATTTCAGGATCGCCTGGCAGCTTTTTTTCAGCATTGCGGTTGCCCCACCCGGTCAACCGTATCGCCAAAACACGACAATTGGGCCCATTATCGTTCTGGAACCCGGCCAGGCAGTGATCGCGGGAGAATCATTCAAATACAATGATCCATCCTTGCCGGAACATATCACCGGGCTCAATCAACGTGCTGAAAAGAGCGCCGGAGATTTACATACGTCCCGCGATCTGGCCCTGCAGGTCGAGGCTGACGGAGATGTGCTCTGGAACAAGGTGGTGGACGTGGTCGAACTCGCCGGCAGGGCTAAATTCAGGCGAGTGGCATTTCTATATCTCAGTTCTTCTGTCTCGTCCCTTTTGGGACAAATCATGTCGCGCATCTTCCCGCCGCAGCCGTCTGCTGTGATCGTGATTCTGGCCGACGCCGACGACAAAAACGCAGCCAGCCTCAGACTGCCCGAGATACTCCCCTGGCGCGCAGCCTTCAGGAAGCTGCAGCGTGCCGCCGATCGCGGCAAGCCACTTCGGCTGGAGGCTGTCACGGCCGCGCCTAAAATTATTATCAGGCCGGCCTCCAACGCTCATTGAAGTAAATCGGCAATTCAGCGGCGCACACCGGTCCGACACCCACCGGCCAGCCGCACTGCGATTCGATCTCGCCTGAAATTTTCGAAGCCAAGCCCGGCAGCACCAGACAGCTGCCGCCAGCTCGCTCTTTCAACCGCTCTTTCTCAATTGAACGGCGCACTCTTTCAGGTGTGAAGCTTTCGAGTATCATCGCCATGTCCAACGTGTCGCCTCGAGTATCAGAAAACAGGACGAAGAAAGGGCTGGTCGTCGTCGCCAGTACCGCCAGCAACACCTGCTGGGTAAACTCGCTGTTGCCGGTCACCAGAATCGGATCGCCGGGTCTGGGATCGTTGAGTTCGAGAAGACCCGCCGTCACCGGCCGCGGAACTTGAAGCTGGGGCACGGACGGCAGGTGTCCGCGGGACTTAAGTTTTTCGACAAGCTCCCTGCACGATTGGACGCCGCATTTTCGGCATTCATTTCCTGCAAAGTAGCGTTCAGAGTCTATTTGATCGATATAGAGATCCGCGTCGGCCATATCGCCCGTCATGTTACGCAACGATCAAACTTCAGGCAAGCATATACGAGCCGTTTTTTATGTTATCATGCCCGTACATGAAGCGCTGCCGACATAGCTGCGGGTTTTTACCGCTGGTTGGAGTTCTACTCACGCTTGCGGTTCAAGCGGCGGAACATCCATCGATACCTACAAATCGCAGGCTGGAGGTGGTCAAGCCCAAGAAAGGCTCTTGGGGGGTTCGCCAGCAGATCGAACAGGCTGGCAAATTGCTCGGCGAGTGGACCATCGTCGTCGCCGGCAGCGAGATCGACGGCCCGCGCCTGGTGGCGCTCGCCCGGCGCAACCCTGAAGAGCCGTTCGTACGTCTTGTCCGCGAGGAATTGCGCATCCCGGTGGACCTGGCCGATTTTGTTTACTTCTTAGACGACATCCTTGCAGCCGGCAAGCGCGGCCTGCAAGGCAAGCTTGTATGGGTGTTGCCTGGCCGGGCACGCTCGGCGGGCGTGCTTGTCCATCCAGACGATGTATTTCGCCGCAAGCGGCCACGCCGGTATGGGAAACGACACAAACGCCTATCCATCGACAAGCCCTCGCCACAGCACGAAATTCAGCCGGCCGCGGACGGGAATTTGCTCGGTCCCGGCTGGGTCACTCGTTATAAGAATCCCGTGGGTGACGAGGCCAAACTGGCAGCACTTCGCAAGGTGAATGCCGACTTAGCCGGACGTGTCGCCTCGCTTCTCGACCAGCTTCGCAAGCAGGGCTGCGAGGTAGGCCTTTACACGACGGTCAGGAACCGCCGGCGCGGCTACCTGATTTACGGATCCTATTTATTGAGCAAGCAGGAGACTTCCAGTCGGGTGAGAAGAACCGTGCGTCGGCTTGCCCGCCTCAACAAGAAATGGGGCCTGAGAGTTCCCATCCGCTGGAGACACCCCGATGGCTTGAAAGCCACGCGGGAAGCGGCCCGCCTGATGGCCGAGGCCTACCCCGTTACCTATGCCACCGCTTACGGAGCCCACAAGTCGAGACACTACGACGGCGAGGCGGTAGATTTTTCAGCCGTCGGCCTGCCGCGCAGCCTGAAGATCGAGGCCCCGGACGGCATGAACAAGACGTTCGATCTTTCCGATCCAAACCAGACCCGTGACGTCAATCTGACGCCGGAGCTGATCTCCTGGATCGAGCGCCATTTCAAGATGGAGAAGCTCAAATTCGACTATCCCCACTGGAACGACGCGTCTCCCCCGCAAACAGACAAATAGTCAGCAAGTATTATTTGCCCCAGTGCTGATTTTTGTTGAAAACTACTCTCATTCGAGTTGAATAGTAGTCATCACGCTGGAAAACCCCTCATAACCCAACCGACCGGGGAGGATGACAAGATGGCAACCAGAAAAAAAACCGGCAAGAAAAAGACGCTAAAGAAGACTGCCAAGAAGAAGCCCGCCAAGAAGAAGCCCGCCAAGAAGAAGCCCGCCAAGAAGAAGCCCGCCAAGAAGAAGACCACCAGGAAGAAACCCGCTCCCAAGCCGCGCGCAACACGGATGTATGTCAGCGACTTCGACAGGGCCCTGCGGTTAGGTCGACCGCCCAACGTGGCCGCACTTTTTCCCAATTCGCGCGCTTTATTAGTCAGCGGCAAGGTCATCGACCGGGCCATGCTGGCAAGAGGCAACTCGATCGCCATGGCTGCCAACGGCCGCAACAGCTTCGTCATCCGTGGAGTACTGCGCGCGGCCCAGCGGGCCAACTCCGCTCTGATAATCGAGATTGCAAGATCCGAGGGCGGGGCCAACCCCTACTGCGCGGTGAACTACTGGAACATCGCCAGGCAGGTGGACGCCGCCATGAACGAGATGAAGATCACGGTACCGGTTGCCATCCATGCCGATCACTACGGGCTCAAGAAGCCCGAGGATTTGGCGCCGGCGCGGGTCGAAATTCCCACCCTGTTCGAGAGCGGACTGACCTCGATTGCCATAGACGCCTCGCACATGCCGGAGGACCAGAACCTGCTTGCCAATCTGGACCTCAACCAGTACATTCCCGATTGGGCCGGGCTGGAGACTGAAGTGGGCGAGATCAAGGGCCAGGAAGGCCTGTCGACCGCCGAGGAAGCTCTCTTCTTGATCAGGGGGTTGAACGCCCACGAGATCTTCCCCGACTGGATTGCCTTAAACAACGGCAGCAGCCACGGCATCCAGGCCAGCGATCTTGGCATCCAGGTCGATCTGACCGCCGAGATCCACGAGGCCCTGACGCCTTACGAGGTGTCCGGCGCCCAGCACGGAACATCAGGAAACAACTCAGACAGGCTCAGGGCCATTGCTAAAAGAACCCGCACCACCAAGGCCAACGTGGCCACCGCTTTACAGATGGTCTCCTGGGGCGTCGAGGTCGACGACTACGGCAATGCCCAGATGGACGAGCAAGGACGTCTGATCAAGATACCCGGCCAGGGAATGAACGAAGAGATGTGGGCCGAGATGATGTCCTATGCAGACTCTCACGGCTTGGCCGGAGGCAACACAAAGAAACTGAACCTACCCTTCGAAAACAAGCTGCTGGGGCAACCCAGCCGTTTCCGCGATCGGATGGTAGAGCGGGTCGAGGACTTCGCTTACAACATGATGGTCAACGTGTTCGCCGCCAGGGACACGGCCGGTTTGGCCGTGGATGTCATCCTCGAGACCGGATCTTACGATCCGGGCACCAAGGCACGGCGCATCGAGAACCCTGCCGAATGGACGCGGGAACGAATCACAAGGCCAGCCGCAGGCATTCAATCCAACAAGGGCCCCGCCGGAAATTTCGACGATTGATCCGAAGAAAGCTGGAAGTTATCTACTTGCCGCTGAAGTAGTCCACTGTATCCAACATGCAGGCCTCGTTCTTCTCGACCCAGAAGCCGTCCTTGTCCCTGCTGTCGGCAAACTCGACGCACTCGTTTGTGCACGGCTCCCTGGCGGCCCAGGTTTTCTGTCCGCCCAATGTTCTTTTGTACGGCACCAAGGCCTTCTTGCAGCATTCGTAGCAAGCGTCGTGCACAGAATAGCACCCGAGGTAGTAGCATGACGTCGACAGCATGACTACCAGTGACACAATCAGAAAACGGACTATTCTCATTGCAACTCCTCTCAGGATCTCCGGACAAGTGCTTCCATCGGCCGCAACTTGTTTAGGTAGTCTTCGAGTTCACCCAATCCCCGCTTGACTATGCGCCTTCCAAAATAGCGCAGAACACCCGTGGCCAGGCGAAAGTGCATGAAGGCGTTGACGTAGGAAGGGGCAGAATAGAATTGCCTCCAGGCCTCCATGGCGGCTTTTTGCAGTTGGTACATGCTCATCCCGGCCGGCTCGTAAACGACGTGAAAGGAATCGTACAGGCCCCAGTCACGCGTGAAAAGCCTATCGTCCAGGCGCTCGAAGGTGCGTGTGCCGGGCAACGGCGTGAGGATCGAAAACTGGGCGGTATTGATGCCCTGTTTTTTCGCAAAGTCTACCGTGGCCTCTATCGTCTCTACGCTGTCCTCGTCCGCGCCCAGCACGAACATTCCATGCACGCGGATGCCCCTCTTGTGGAATTGCCGTACACAGTTTTCGATGTCCCCGACCGTCTGGCTCTTGTTGAAGCCCTTCAGCGCGGCCGGGTTGACCGACTCCAGGCCGACGTATACCTGGGTGCAGTTGGTATCGCGCATCAGGTCGAGCAACTCAGCGTCCTTGGCCGCGTGAACCGTGACCTGCGTGTACCAGCGCATCCGCCGACCAAGATTGCGACGCTTCATCATTCCAAGCAGTTCCCTGGCCGCGCGGCGCCTGCCTGCGAAGTTATCGTCCACGAAGAAGATGCGCTTGCCGATGGGCAGAAGGTGCTCTTCGAGTTCATGCAAGATGAGCTCGTTGCTCCGGCGACGGAAACAGCGCCCGAACATCGAGACCACCGAGCAGAAGTCACAGTCGTGGGGACAACCACGGGAGGTAGCGATGGGTATGTGCTTCAGCTTCTGGTAGCCGGATATCAGGCTAAAGTCGGCGAACGGCAGCGAGTCGAGATCGGGTTCGAGCGGACGATCCGGATTGTGGCGTTTGAGATCTCCTTCCCGGTATGAAAGCCCGCGCACGTCGGCCAGGCTGCCTTCACCCTGGAGAACATCTACCAACTCGGTCAGGGTATGCTCACCTTCGCCTCGCACGACGTAGTCTGCGTAATCCAGGCCTTCGTCGGGCAGGAAGCTGACATGAGGCCCGCCGAGCACTACCGGGATTTTCCGCCGGGAAATCTTATTGGCCCTGCGGATCCATTTGATAATGTCGTAGGCATCCGGCGCGCTGGGCGTCAGTGTGGATATGCCGATCAGGTCTGATTTGAGTATCTCGAGGCCATGCTGCCAGATGTTCTCGAGTTGAGGAACGTAGACTTTAACATCGTGTCCCTTTTGCTTCAAAAGCGCCGCCATAATAGGCAGGCCCAGGCGAGGAATTACAAATTGCTGAAAAACATTGTAGGTGGCCGGCCTGGCCTCGATAAGAGAGATTCTCATCTTCACAGGGCCTCGTAAACTGATTTTCGGCGAAGCTACCAAGACCGCAATCTGCTGTCAATATTACAAAGCCCGTGGAATCAAGCGCGTCTTTTGCTATGATACCATCGATGGCAGAAAGCGCCTGTTCCAGTTCGTCATCGATCGGGGCTGATCTGGTCCTGCGCGGCGGTGTGATCATCACTCTTGACCCCGCGCGCCCGACCACCGAGGCACTCGCCGTGCGGGGTGACAGAATCACCGCCCTGGGCGGCAGCGACGAAATCGAGAAGTATATCTCGTCCGCAACGACCATGATCGATCTTGCCGGGCGTCTCGTTGTTCCCGGATTCATCGAGGGCCATGCCCACTTCATGGGCTTGGGTGAGTCGCTCATGCAACTCGACCTTGCAGCCGTCCGGAACTTTGACGAAATCGCCGAACTTGTCTTCCAAGAAGCTGCCGGGCTGCAACCCGGCCAGTGGATCCAAGGGCACGGTTGGCACCAGGAAAAATGGGAAAGAACTCCAGAGCCCTCAGTCGACGGCATTCCCTGTAACCCGCGCCTGAACGAAGCGGCTCCTCATAACCCGGTATTTCTCGTGCATGCCAGCGGTCATATGGGGTTGGCCAACGCCGCGGCCATCGAGACGGCCGGCGTCGACTCGGCCGACGGTATCTTCCGGGAAGAAGCCATGCAGGCGATATTTGGCGCCATCCAGGCTTCACGGAGGAGCCTGAACAAGCAGGAGTCCGACGCCCATCACCAAAGGGCCGCGAAACTGGCCTTGCGCGAGTGCCTTTCGAAGGGAATCACCAGTTTTCAGGATGCAGGTTCCAGTTTCGAAGAAATCGAATTCTTCAAGCGCCTGGCCGAAAAAGATCTTCTCGGCCTGCGTCTGTGGGTGATGATCTCGGAGGACAACCCTGCGCTCGAGGAGAATCTCGAGCTATACCGGATTGTGAGTGGCGGCAATAAACACCTGAGCGTCAGGGCCATAAAGCGCCATGCCGACGGTGCACTCGGCACCCACGGCGCCTGGTTGATCGAACCTTACGCCGATCTGCCGGCCAGCCGAGGCATGAACACGACTCCGCTGGAAGAAATTGCCCGCACAGCCAGACTGGCGCATGAGCATGGCTTTCAGCTATGCACCCACGCCATCGGCGACCGGGCCTGCCGCGAGGTGCTCGATGTCTACGAGAAAATCTTTTCGCAAAATCCACAGGCGAACGATCTGCGCTGGCGCATCGAGCACGCCCAGCACCTGTCAGCGCTTGACGTGCCCCGTTTCGCGCGCCTGGGCGTCACGGCCTCGATGCAGGGCGTCCACTGCGTCTCGGACGCCCCCTGGGTGAGAAAACGTCTCGGTGAACCGCGTGCCAGGGAAGGCGCCTACGCCTGGCGCAGCCTGCTGGATTCGGGCGCCCTGCTGACTAACGGCAGCGACGCGCCCGTAGAGAATGTGGATCCCGTGGCCGGCTTCCATGCCCTGGTCACCCGCAGAACCAGGGACGGTAATGTATTTTTCCCCCAGCAGCGCCTGACACGCAGTGAGGCCCTGAGGGCTTGCACGCTGTCTGCCGCCCGCGCCGCGTTCGAGGAGAACGACAAGGGCTCGCTGGAGCCCGGCAAGCTGGCCGACATGGTGATACTCTCGCATGACATCATGAGCGTGCCCGAGGATCAGATATTGCAGACCCGCATCATGCTGACCATCCTCGGCGGGCGGGTCGTCTACCGCGCCGGGAGCGAGTACGGAAATACGTTAGGCCGAAATCACCGTTGATTCACTGTCTCGATTCTGCTCTGATGATCTTCATCTCTATTTTCAAAGGAGAACGCCATGCCTTTCATTCGCGTTGAAACCAATGTTCCGCTGGGCCGGGAAGATAAACAGAAATTCATCAAGAAATTCTCTGGCGCTGCCGCCGACATACTGGGAAAGCCCGAAAGCTACGTAATGGTCGCCCTGGATGCCGAGAAGGCGCTCCTGTTCGGGGGAACGAACGAACCGGCGGCCCATGTCTCGCTGGGCAGTATCGGGCTGGCCAAGGAGACCTGTCCCGACCTGTCTGCAAAGCTGTGTACGCTACTGGAGTCCGAACTCTCGATCCCCCAGAACAGAATCTACATAGACTTCAGGGATCTCGAAGGGAAGATGTTCGGCTTCAACGGCAAGACCTTCTAGGCTGCAAGGCGTTTTGACAGCAGGGCGCTTCGGCTCTGCATACAGCCGGGCGGAGCCTCAGAAGCAAATCCCGAGTTTTTCGCAGTCTCCAGGGTTTTTTCGAACTCCTGTGCCGAAACGTGACCCTTTGGCTCCACCACCAGGAGCTTGCCACCCGGCTTCAGAGCAGCCAATAGCTCCCGGAAGAACGCGGCTGTGTCGGGCACCTCGTGAACAACGTACAATGCTGCCGCGAAATCCACCTGACCCACGAGATCTGATATGCCCAAGTCGGTTCCCACAACCAGACGGGGATCGATTCTGTCTTGCAGACCGGCCCGGCGCGCTCTTTTCATGAGTTTGTCCAGCATCTTCTGCTGGACCTCCAGCGCCACCACCCTGCCCCGCGGCCCCACCATGCGGGCCAGAGGCAAGGTGAAGAACCCCATGGCCGGTCCGGGCTCGAGAACGGTCATTCCCTCCCGGACGAACGGAGAAAAAAGCTTCTTGGGGTTTTCGAAAAGCTTCCTGAACGGACTCAGCAGCAGGTATCCGATGATGGGAGGGCATACGTGTTCGGCCATGGACATTGTCCTCAGCTCGCCGGTCGAGGTTCCGGCTGTTCGGGTTCATCTTCGTCGATGTGTTTTCTCATGTAGACCCAAAGTGAAGGAACGGGGACAGAGTGCAATTCAAGTTACAGTATCTCAGCTTTTCGATCTTGCTTTTCTGTCTGGTCAATCGGACACGGGCTCTTTGACGGCGATGAGCCTGTTGTACAGCAGCAAGCCGATGATTGTGACCACTCCGATGGCGGTGAATATCAGCCACAGGGTGCGCGGCTGATTCATCTCGTCGACGAATTTGACATACAGATCGGCACCGACCACACTGCCGATGCTCGAGCCGATTACACCGTAAAGAAACAGATAGCCCATATACATGGCCACCCGCGACTTGGGCGCTGTCTGACCTACATAAGAGATGAACTTCGGATGGGCGGTCATCTCGCCGATCGAGAAAATCACTATTCCCAACATGAAAACCCAGATATCTGTCGAAATGGCCAGGATCGCCATGCCGATGGTTGCCATGCCGATCCCGACAATCATGGTCGGCAGAGCCTTGGTTTTCTTGACCAGCGTCGAAACAACCAGCTGCAGGAGGATGATCGTAAAGGCGTTTATTACCGTGACGACCTCGACATCGAAACGCCAGGTGAAGTCGAAGCCGATTGCCGCAATGACACTATTGACCGCCCGATTGAGGCTGGTCGGATCGACATAGGCTTGCACGTACCACAGGACCGAATCGAACATTTGGAAATACAACACCCAGAAGCCCGAGTAGATTATAATCATCAGCAGGAACTTGACGTGATCTTTGAATCGGCTCATTTCGTCGTAGTCGATTGCGTACAACGACAGCACCGTCAAGCTCAACAGGCTGCATAGAACGCGGGCGAACAGCGACAGGCCGGGCAGCAACCAGATCGGCAAGTATAAGAAAGCAAGCGCAAAAAATACATAGGACAGCTTTCCGGTCAGGCCGGCCGCCTGGAAGGCCGCCGCCCGGCGCTGAACGATCAAGCTGCATAATAACAACAGGCCCACAAAGACCAGCAAGAAAGGATGCTTGTTGGCCTTCCCGGCCAGTTCGTCGATCTTGCTCACCTTGAGCGCGGCCAGCCGAGGGTCGGACTGTAACCGTTTTTGAAGTTCAGTGCGGTTTTTCTGGTAAGTCTTGTAATCACGAATTACCAGGCCTACCCGGCCGCTGGAGCGGTCTTGGATTTCGAAGGCGCCGGCGGTCGAGTAGAACTCGACTTCCAGAATTGTTTTTTGCACGGCATCGTCGCGAAAGCGGCCAAGATCCTTGATCGACACCGGCCCGAGAAAACCGACTTCAGTCATGAAGCCGGCCAACTCGGTCGCGTATTCATCCAGCCTGTCGGGATTGTAGAAGGACAACACCGCCCATGGCCGGGAACACCTGACCGTTAGAAGCTCAGCCAACACAAGGCCGGTATTGTATTGGGTATACAGCCGGGCGATTTGCTCCGGGCCGATATCCGGTTTGTCGCACTTGAACTCGAAGTTGTAAAATTCCGCTCGGCACAAGTTCGGCTCGCCGTATACCACCAGTTTGCTGTTCTCCGTGGGATATACCCGGGCTGCAAAGGTGTGATTGACGCCTTCGGATTGGCTGAACTTCCAGCCGCCATAACCCAGAAAGACCGCAAATATCAGCAATACCAGAACAACACCCCTGATAGATTGACGCATCCAGGCCAGCAGCAAGATGAACGGGCTGTAGATAATCTCGAAGGCATTCGCCAAGGTTTGCAGCAGACTGGCTTTTTCTTTGGCGTCGTCCTCCTTGGGTTTAGGAGGTTCCTTGAAGACAAAAATGGTAGGCAGCAGCATTGCCCCGGTACCGATCGCCGAGGCGATGATTACCCATTCCCAGCCGATGTTATCTCTGAGAAACGGCACCAGGATCAGCGGAAAAAGAAAAGCTCCCAGATTGATCGACCAGTAGAATATTCCAAAACCGATAGTCGAATTGCTCTCATCGGTGCAACGCGCAATCGTGCCGGAAATAATCGGTTTGAAAGTCCCGGCCCCGATACCCATGACAACCAGCGACAGAAACACGGCCGCGTAGCCGGTATTCTGGCTGACCAGAAAATAGCCTCCACCTAGCAGAGAAAACGCAATCATCAGCATTCGACGGTAACCGAAACGGTCGGCCAGAGCGCCCGACAGAATGGGCAAGAAATACAACAGCGGCTGAATGGTGCCCTTGATCAGCCCGACGTCTTGCTTTGCGAACCGCAGCACGTCGACCATGTAGACCGAGAGGACACTCATCATGCCGTAGTAGGAGCCACGTTCGAAGAATTCGAACATGACAACCAGCCAGAATAGCCTGGGAAACTTACTTCGGACCTCGGCCTTTTGATCTTCTGTCAAATTCTTCTCCGATATGACTTGTGGCTTTTACAAAGGAAGAACATATAAAGGGGCACGGTTTCAACTAATTAACTTGCTTATGAACCGGAGGGGTTGACTTCTGTTCCCGATATGCGCATGGTAGGAACAGATGTGCTAAGGAGGACGCCATGGCAAAGAACCGACTCAACATCAGCCTGGACCAGGATCTCGTGGACTTTGCAAAGCTCTTCGCCGCGGAGAATCGCACCACGGTCGCCGAGGTGATCACCCAGTACTTACTCAACTTGAAGCGCAGGGCACAGGGCGAGACCACGGAGAAGATCCTCGCTCACCCGGCTTTTCACGAGGCTCTGGCGGATGTCCAGGCCAGGCTCCGCGACGGCAACACCGAGTGGCATACCTTTGACGAGGTCTTTTCCGACTGATGGAAGCGCTCTTCGAGAAGGCCTTTGTGAGGGCGCTCCGACAGCACTCCGGGATCAAGAAGCAGGTGGAGAACAAGGTCCGGATGATCATGGAGCAGCCGCTGGCCATGGGCGAGCCGCTCAAGGGCAACTTCAGGGGGTTCTACTCCTGCCCGGTCAAGAAGAGCTTTATCATCGTCTACCTTTACTGTCGCGCCTGCCGGAAGAAGGGCGATGATGCATTCGTGGTCTGCTCGGACTGCAGTGAGCGCGACGACGAGACTATAAAGTTGGCTCTCCACGGTTTCGCTGGAAACCGGGGGTTTCGTGACATAGCTGGCTGAAGTTGAAAGGCATCCGACCTTTCGTGCATGGTTTGGGTTGTCAAGATCCACACCAACACGGAGGAAAGCC
>Ga0307378_10000171_pt1 | contig 120947 bp, 112 predicted proteins | sample UN1MG_FD_202238 | JGI IMG/M metagenome (GOLD analysis project Ga0307378, IMG submission 202238) | Soil microbial communities from Risofladan, Vaasa, Finland - UN-1 | ecosystem: Environmental > Terrestrial > Soil > Coastal area > Acid sulfate soil | place: Finland: Risofladan, Vaasa...
GCATCGACATCGTGCGCAAGGCACTGAAAGTCCCGGCGCGCCAGATCGCCGAGAATGCCGGCGAGGACGGCTCGATCGTGGTCGGCAAGATCCTCGAAGCCAGCGACAAGAACTTTGGCTTCGATGCCGCCGACGATACCTACAAGGACCTGGTGAAGGCCGGCATCATCGATCCGACCAAGGTGGTGCGCACAGCGCTGCAGGATGCGGCTTCGGTCGCCGGTCTGCTCGTGACCACCGAGGCGATGGTCGCCGAAAAACCCAAGGACGACGCACCAGGGATGCCCGGCGGTATGCCCGGCGGCGGTATGGGCGATATGGGCGGCATGGGCTTCTAGTCCAAACACCCACCCAGCAAAGGTTATTAGGGCCGGTCCCCTCCAAGGGGCCGGCCCATTTTTTTGTGATTTCGGCGGCTCTCGGGTTCGTAGCGGATGGTCTTCCGCTCTTGGCCGACCGAATGAATAGCCGCGCTGTACTGCGTCCCCAGGCCCAATAAACAATATGACGCCTTGTTGGCTCTCCAAGGAGTGCTTTGATGGAGTAATCGTCAATGGAAGGCTTAATGTCCTCGGGCCGCCCATTGTGCCGAAGCAGACATAGCTGTCGAATCGAACTCCAGGCTGGGTTAAGTCGCCGATTGTTTGATATTCTCGGGGCCTCGATCCAACATCCGGGCTAGCGCGGTACCGCCGCAGCTATTTGCAGCCAGCAGGAAACACCCGACGATGATTGAGCGCGCCAGCAACCTGCCGCCCTCTTATGCCTGGCCGCGCCGGGACCTTGAGGACGCCCGCGAGCGGCATTTCGCGGCCACGATGGATCTGGTTTGCGGTCGTCACCCGTTCTATCGGGAAGTGATGGCGCAGCACGATCTGGCCCGCGCGGATTTCGGGGCTGTCGCGGATCTGGCCAAATTGCCGGTTACCACGAAGCAGGATCTGATGGCTCGCGCCGACGATTTCGTCCTCGAGCGCGACGGACTTGATGAGGATATACGAACGGTCTGGGACGTGATGTACACGACCGGGTCGACAAGCGGGACGCCGACGCCGTTCGTGTCAACCAGCTACGACTTCTTCAATATCCTGATGCTCAACCGCAACATGATGCTGATCCGCGGGGTTGGCGAGAGCGACATTGTCGCCAACCTGTTCCCGCTGACGCGCCAGCCCCACGGCGCCTTCATCCGCGCCCTGCAGGCGCCCGCGGTGATGAACATTCCCGTCGTCGCGGCCCTGCCGGGAAACCCGTCGGCTGATTTCACGCTCGGCAACTCCACCGAAGAGACGGTGCGCATCGTCGAGCGCAGCCGGGCGACCGTGCTCTGGGGCGTTCCGTCCTTCATCCGCCGCCTGCTGCAGACGGCGCAGACCATGGGCGCCAACTTCTCCGCCGTGCACAGGGTCTTCGTCACTGGCGAGGCGCTATACCCCGAGGCGCGGCGCGACCTGGTCGAACGGCTGGTCGACCTCGGCGCAACCGATCCGGTCATCAGCGGATCCTACGGCATGACGGAGATGCAGGGTGGGGCGGTCGAATGCCCTACCGGCACAGGCTTTCACAATCCCCTACCCGACCAGTTTCTGATCGAGATCGTCGACCCGGAGAGCCACCGCCCGGTCACCGACGGGACCGAGGGTCTCGTGCTGCTAACCCACTTGAACCGTCGCGGCACAGTGCTGCTGCGATACGCGGTCGGCGATATCAGCGCGCTGACACGTGAGACATGTCCTGGCTGCGGCGCGACCACGGAGCGCTTGACGCTTGCCCCCCGCCGCGCTGACGCACTGGTCAAGATCAAGGGTATGCTGGTCAACCCTGAACCCGTGCTCGCCCGCCTGTCCGGCGACATGGCGATCGCCGCGTTCCGATTGACCGTGGAGCATGCCGACCCGGCCGACCCGCTGTCGCGCGACGTCCTGCGTCTCCGCGTTGCGCCTGCCGACGACGGCGACGCTGCGTTGCCGGAACGCCTGTCCGGTCTGGTCAAGGCCGAAACCGGGATCACGCCCAAGGTCGAGGTGGTCGAGGTCGAGGCCTTCGATGCCGGCGCGCCCGGATGGAAGGCCAAGCCTTTTGCCGACCTGCGGCAGCAGCCCTAGGCCCGCGCGATTTCCCTAGCGCCGGCCCCCGCGGCCCATATAGAGCCGCACCACCCGTTCGTCGCCGATCATCGCCTGCGCGGTATCCTCAAGCTTGATCTGGCCTAGTTCGAGCACGAAGCCACGATCGGATGCCTCCAGCGCCCGGCGCACGTTCTGCTCGACCATCAGAAAACTCTTGCCCTTGTCGCGCAGCAGATGGACCGTTTCGAACACGGTCTCCACCAGCTTGGGCGCCAGGCCGATCGACGGTTCGTCCAGCATGATGACCGCCGGGTCCACCAACAGCGTCCTGGCGATCTCCAGAATGCGTTGCTCGCCGCCGGATAACGTGCCGGCCAGCTGCTTGCGCCGTTCGGCAAGGAACGGAAACAGATCCTCGACCTCCGCCACCCGCGCGCGCATCAGCGCCTTGTCGCCCAGCACGTAGCCGCCCATCGCCAGGTTCTCGCGGATGGTCAGCTTCGGAAAGATCGAGTGGTTCTGCGGCACATAGGCGATGCCGACGGTCAGCATCCGGTGCGCCGGCAAACGGGAGATGTCGCGTCCCTGCAGGACCACCTGTCCTGCTTTGACCGGCAGGGTATTGAAGATGCCCTTCAGGATGGTCGATTTCCCCGCGCCGTTATGGCCGATGACGGTGGCGATCTCCTGTACCCCGAGAGCAATATCGACCCCGTCGACGATCAACCGGCCGCCATAGCCGGCCTTGAGCCCGGACACTTCGAGGATTGGCGGTGCGGCAGTCATCGCCCTAGCCGAGATAGGCGTCGATCACGCGTTGGCTCGACTGCACCGTGTCCGGCGCGCCCTCTTCGAGCACCGCACCCTGGTGCATCACGACGATATGGTCGGAGACATCCATGATGAATTCCATGTTGTGTTCGACCAGGATCAAAAGAGCGTCCTGTTCCTCGCGCATCCGCAGGATGAAGGTGCGCAAGGTGTCGAGCAGCGCCGGGTTGACCCCCGACGCCGGCTCGTCGAACAACAACAGCCGCGGTTGACGCATATAGATTGTGGCTAGTTCCAACAGGCGCTTCTGACCAAACGACAGAGCATCCGCCGGGTGGTCCTCGTACTGGCTCAAGCGCACCAGATCGAGCAAACGGCGGGCCTCGTCGACCCCGGCGCGCAAATGCGCCGTGCTGCGCCAGAAGGCCTGGCCGATCGCAGCCGCCAGTGGTTTTTTCTGGACCGCGAACAGCATGTTCTCAAGACAGGTCTTCTCCGGGAAGACCCGGCATTCCTGGAATGTGCGCACCACGCCGAGCGCGTGCAGTCGGTGTGCCGACCAGCCGGTGATGTCGCGATCATCGAAAGTGATCGTCCCGTGTTCGGGCGCCTGCAGGCCGGTAATGATATCGAACAAGGTGGTCTTGCCCGCACCGTTCGGCCCGATCAGGCCGTAGGTGCCGGTTGTCGTGATTGACAGATCGACGCCGTTCAGTGCGCGGATGCCGCCGAACGCCTTATGCACCCCGGCGATCTCAAACAGCGGCATTGCGCCACCTTTGCAACCGCGTGCGCAGCATTACAGGCATGCCCGCCAGCCCCTTCGGGGCGAACAGGGTGATGATCAGCAGCACCGCCCCGAAGATGACCAGGCGAAGCTCTTTGGCGATGCGCAGATATTCCGGCAGCCCGACGAAAATGATTGCGCCCAAGAGCGGCCCTGCCAGGAACCCCGCGCCGCCGACGACGACGATCAGGACGATGTTGATGCTCTCCAGAAGTTCGAACGACAAGGGCGCAGCGACCCGCAGGAAGCTGACCTTGAGCACGCCGCCAAGCCCCGCGACGCCCGAGCCGATGGCGAAGACCGCGACCTTGTACGCCATCGTGTTGACGCCCTTGAACGAGGCCAGGGTTTCGTCCTGCTTGATCGCCTCCAGCGACCGCCCGAAATCCGATCGGACCAAAGCCCATTGCAGAACGAAAACTGCGACGGTGAAGGCGAGCGACAGGTAATAAAAATTCTCCAGCGTTAGAAAATTGATCCCGTCGGGCCCGCCGAACGGCAGCGGGTCGGGCCGCGGCACGCCGGGGAAACCTTCGGCGCCGCGCGTGACCTCGTCCCAATTGTTCATGACCAGAAAAAGGATCATGCCAAATGCGAGCGTGACGATGATGAAGTGGTGGCTGCGCAGGCGCAGGGCCGGGATACCGATCAGCGCTCCGGCTACCCCCGCGGAGACCACCGCTACCGGCATGGCGAACCAGAACGACCAGCCGGCATCGACCATCAGGATCGCTGCGACATAGGCGCCGATCCCGGCAAAGGCCATGTGGCCCAGCGAGACCAGACCGGTGTAGCCCAGCATCAGGTTGAGCCCGACCGCGGGGATCGCGTAGATGCAGATCAAAATCGAGATATGCAGCAGATAGGGCTGGTCCACCAGGACCGTCGGGATCAGGAACAGCAGCCCGCCAAGCACAAGGGTTCCGGCCAGTCCCCGGCGATCCTGGTACATCCGGTTCATGCTACGCCTCGCCCCGCACGCGAACGCCGAACAAGCCCTGCGGCCGGAACAGGAGGATGAGGATGATCACGACGAAGGTCACAGCATCGCGGTAGTCGGTGGCGATCACCAGGGTGGACAGCGCTTCGGTGATGCCAATCAGCAAGCCGCCGATCACCGCGCCAGGGATACTGCCCATGCCGCCCAGAAGGATGCCGGCCAGGGCTTTCACCAGGGGCAGATCGCCCATCTGGGGAAAGACCAGAAACAACGGTCCGATCAGCGCGCCGCCCAATGCTGCGAGGGCAGATCCGATGGCGAAGCTGACCCAATACATGCGCTGGGTGTTGATACCAACCACCAGCGCCGCTTCGTTGTTCTGGCTGGTCGCGCGCAGCGCCGTGCCGAATTTGGTGTATTTCAGGAACACGAACAACACGCCCATGCAGGCGAAAGTCACGACGATCACCAGAATGTGCTGGAGGCTAAAACGCACCGCGCCGATCGGTATCAGTATTTCGGCCGTGCTCAGCTTGAACTGGATGCCCGACGGCCCCCAGATCGCGATTACCGAGTTTTGGATCAACAGGACCAGCGCCAGCGATGCGATCACCTGGTTGCGCAGATTGCCGCGCAGCGGCTTGAAGATCAGGCGCTCGAGCACCGCGCCAAACACGACAAGGCTCAACATCGACAGCAGCACCGCCGATCCATAGTCACCGGTCACATGCGCGAAGAAGCTGTACGCCAAGTATCCGCCGAGCATGAACATCATGCCATGGGCGAAGTTGAGGACGTGCATGACGCCGTAGATCAAGACCAAGCCGAGCCCAACCAGCACATAGATGCTACCCATCATCGTGCCGTTGATGATCTGCTCGAGGACCGCGTCAAACATCACCGCTCAGCCAATGATCCGCACCAGCGTGACAGGAAGAAAGGGCCCGCCGATCCCGGCGGGCCCAGCCTGGAAGCGGCCGATCAACCGCTCCCGCAACCCGCCGTGGCGGCGGCGGGAGCCAGGATCTTGCGGGTCCCATTGGCGCACCATTCGGTGATGTAGACCGGCGGGCTCGCCTGACCTTTGGCGTCAAACTTGATCCTCCCCATCACGCCGGTGTAGTCGATCTTGGCAAGGGCGTCGCGGATCTTGGTCCGGTCGGAAACGGTCCCCGCTTTCTGCATCGCGGCCAGCGCGATCATCAGCCCGTCATAGGACTGGGCCGCGAAACCATGGGCTTCCTCGCCGTACTTTTTCTCGTAACGGCTTGAGAAGTTCTTGATGCGCGGCACATCGGCCTTGGGCGGGAAGGCACTGTACTGAACCATGCCGGCGATGGTTTTCTTGTCGAGGCGCTTCAGGAACCGGTTGGAGCCCATCGCCAGGGTGCCGATGAGCTGGATCTTCAGTCCCGATGCGCGGATCTGCTTGATCGCCAGCGATCCGGGCTCCTCGTCCATCAACAACACAACGGCCTTTGCATCCTTGGCGCGGATGTTCGAGATGTGGCTCGAGAAATTGACCTCGCCGACATTGAAGTACCCGGTGTAGGCGTTCTTGATGGACTTCGGCAGTTGTGCGCCCAGCGTCCGGACCCCGCCGCGGCCCGCGTCATTGTTCCACGCGATATAGGCAATCGGCGACCAGCCTTTCGCGGCCATAAAGGCGGAAAGCCCTTTGTTCAATAGTGCGGCGTGGGAATTGACGCGAAACAGGTAAGGGTTGCCGCCGCGGGTCAGGCTTGGCCCCGTCGGTACCGTCAGGATCAGCGGCACTTTGAAGTCTTTGGCAATTGGCGCTTCGGCTGCTGCCACCGAACTGCACAGCTCACCCAAGACAACCGGCACGCGGTCAACCGAGGCAAGCCGCTGCATCGCCGAGGCACCGGCGGCGGCGTTGCAATGGGTGTCGTATATCTTGAGCTCGACCTTGTAGGTCTTGCCGCCGATCGCCACGCCGCCATTGGAATTCACTTCCTCGGCGGCCAGCTTGAAGCCGTTCAGTTGGAACTTGCCAGGCGCGGCCAATGGCCCGGTCGTCGCCGACACGATGCCGATGGTCAGCGTTTCGGCCGCGGCTGGCGTCGAAACACCCAGCGCGAGTGCCACGGCACCGGCAATCAGCCCGAAGATCTTGTTCTGTGTTCTCATATCTTGCCCCCCTGTCCTGGAACGGTTCGACTTTCCCATCCGTGCGGGTTATCGAGCGGGCGCTCGATCCTGCCCGAAGATAGACTATCGCATACAAACGCCGCCCGAAATCAACGAGGTCACCACGCATGACTGACCACCGCGATACGCAACCCATTGCCGCCGACGTCCTGTTGGCCAGATTGCGTGCGAATGACGTCCGCTATTTCTTTGCCAATGCCGGAACCGATTTTGCCCCGATCGTCGAAAGCCTGGCGCGCGCAAAGCAAGCGGGCCGCAAGACGGTCGAGCCGATTATTTGCGGTCACGAGAACGCCGCGGTATCGATGGCGCACGGCGTAACCATGGTCAGCGGCGAGCCCCAAGCGGTGATGGTCCATGTCAATGTCGGCACGGCCAACGCGCTGTGCGGCCTGATGAATGCCGAACGTGAGCAGATCCCCATCTTGTTCATGGCCGGGCGGACGCCGATCGTCGAGGAAGGCTTGCCTGGCAACCGGACCTTGAACATCCACTGGGCCCAGGAGATGTTCGACCAGAACGGCATCGTGCGTCAGAGCGTAAAGTGGGACTACGAACTGCGCCATGGGTCCCAGACCGGCGCCATCGTTGATCGGGCACTGGCGATCGCAAAAAGCGCGCCGCGCGGGCCGGTCTATCTGGCCCTGCCGCGCGAAATTCTGGCGTCAACGGTCGACGGCTCGACGATGGTCGAACCGCCGTCGATGGCGCCGAGCGATCTCGGCGCCCCCAATCCTGCTGCGGTCGATGCCGCTGCCGCGATCCTGTCGCGCGCCGAAAATCCACTGATAATCACCGCGAGCGCCGGCCGCGACCCGTCTGCTGTCGACGCGCTGGCGCATTTTGCCGACCGCCATGCGATCCCCGTCGTCGAGTTTCGGCCGCGTTATCTCAACCTTCCGGCGACCCACCCGATGCATTGGGGCTATGAGGCCGCGCCGCATATGGAAGAGGCTGACGCCGTCCTCGTCCTCGACTGCGACGTGCCATGGATCCCGGCACTCGCCGCGCCGAAGCCCGGGACGCCGATCATTCAAGTCGGCGCCGACCCACTGTTCGCGCGGTATCCGCTGCGCGGCTTTGGATCCACCGTGACCATCGCCGCCGAAGTCGCCGCAGTCCTTGAAGCGCTGTCCGCGCAAATTACGACGCGCGATGCGGCGACCGGGAACCGGCGCAAACGGATCGCCGAGGCGCACGACGAGTTTCGCGCCGGTGCGCAAAGCGCCTTACGGCCGGCGGCCGGCGGTGTGATGACCTTCGGGTGGGCAACGCGTTGCCTGGCCGACGCGGCGGGCAGCACGGCGACCTTTGTGAACGAGTATCCATTGGTAAGGAGTGCGATCGATATCGACCGGCCTGGCGGCTTCTTCGGCTCAAGCCCAGCCGGCGGTCTCGGCTGGGGCCTGCCGGCAGCGCTCGGCGCCAAGCTGGCCGACCCGGACCGCTTGGTCGTCGCGGCCCTGGGAGACGGCTCGTACATCTTCGCCAATCCGGCGGCCTGCCACCAGATTTCGGCAAACTATGGCCTTCCGGTTCTGACCGTGATCTTCAACAACGAGGCCTGGATGGCGGTCGAGCGGGCGACGCGGGGGATGTATCCCGACGGCGCGGCCGCACGGGAGAACCAGTTTCCCCTGTCGAGGCTCGCCCCGTCACCGGCGTTTGAGAAATTCTGCGAGGCATGCGGCGGCTGGGGCGCCAGGGTCGACGATCCCGATGCGCTCCCGGGCGTGCTCGAGAAAGCCGTCGACGTCGTTCAGGGGGAAGGCCGGCAGGCGCTGGTCAATGTGTGCTGCCGCTGAGCCCCTATTCCGCCGCAGAGGCCTCGGCATTGGTAGCCGTCGCTGTGCCCATTTCGATCAAACCGACCATTTCTTCGGTGGTGCGCACATCGCCAAATGACGCCTTGAACGTAAGCAGCGCAGCCTGATGCTCGGCGTCGGTCCGCGCGGCATTGGCATCGGAGACCATGATCGTTTTGAAGCCGAGCTGCATGGCATCGCGTGCGGTCGAATCGCAGCAAAGATTGGTCATGGTTCCGACAACTATTACGGTGTCGATATCGCGGGCGACGAGCGCTTTTTCGATATCCGATCCGTGCCGCGCGAAGGCGCTGTAGCGCGCTTTGTCGAATTGAACGTCCGCCGGCTCGACCTCTAGAGCCGGCCACAAGGCGCGGCCCGGCGCGCCGGGCGCCAGGCCTTCGAGGATAGCCTGGGCGATCTCCGGCGAGACCATGTGATCGAAGAAGCTGTTCCAGCCGCCGCCCGGCACTCTTGGGAACGTCGCGATCGAAAAAGCCACCAGCCCGCCGGCGGCGCGTAAAGCCCGGGACAGCCGGTTGATGTTGGGCACGATGTCCCGTGCCACCGGCACCTCCGACGGCGCCCCGGGATCCATGAAGGTGCGCTGCATGTCGATGACGAGCAGGGCTGTGTGTGCCGGATCGATCGTTTCATAAGCGTGCGACCGTCCGCGCCGTGCGAGGATGCGTTCGGCAAATTCGGCCGGAACCTCGAACTTGTGCATGATGCCACCTCCATTTTGCGTTGGCCCGCTGCGGCATTAAGCTGGCGCACTATACCCCAAAAGGACGACGCCATGCCCAACGATGCGGCGCACGACCACGAGATTCTCGCCATCGATACGGTCGTCAACCCGATCACTCCCGAAATACTGGCGACACGGCCAGACTGGACCGACAGTTTCTACACGGACACCGTCAAGCGCGAAGAGCGGGTGACGCGCGGCTACAGCTACGCCGAGACCCTGGCGATGATGGACGCGGCCGGGATCGAGCGGGCCTTTCTCGTTGCGGCCAAGATCGGACAACCTGGGCTCGTTGGGAGTTGGGCCTTGCCGTATGAGACCGTCTACGAGGCGGTCAAGGCGCATCCCAAGCGGTTTTACGGCCTTGCCGGCATCGATCCGACCGAGGGCATGGGCGCGGTGCGTGAGTTGGAACGCGCCGTCAAGGACTACGGCTTCGTCGGTGCCCACGGATATCCGCACTGGTTCGAGTTGGCGCCGGATCATGCACGCTGGTACCCGATCTACACGAAATGCGTCGAACTCGGCGTGCCGATCTTGCTGCAGGTCGGACAATCGCTGATCTACGAGCCGCGCCGGCCGCTGCGCTCCGTGGGCCGGCCAATCTCATTCGACGCGGTCGCCTGCGACTTTCCTGAGCTGAAACTCTGCGGCATCCATATCGGTATCCCGTGGACCGACGAGATGATCGCGATGGCGTGGAAACACCCCAACGTCCATATCATAGCCGATGCGCATGCGCCCAAGCATTGGCCACAGCAATTCGTCCGATACATCGACAGCTACGGGCAGGACAAGGTCCTGTTTGGCAGCGATTTCCCAGTGCTTTCGTTCGAGCGCATGCGCGCCGAAGTAGACGCGCTAGGCCTGCGTGCCGGCCCGAAACGCAAGTTCTTGCGCGACAACGCGATCAAGCTGTTTGGCCTCGATTTGCCGCTGTGAGTGGGCAAGATAGGGAGGAGACCGAAAACCTTAGCTGTGCTGGCAACTGTCGAGGCTTGCGATTACCGCGGACAAGACCTCAGACAATCATCGCCTCCTCGGGGGAGCTGCCTCTTTGACTTGAAGCGCTATGGGCTGATCGCCCGGTCCACCGGCGCCCAAGGATCGCATACTAACGACCAATACCAAGCCGTGGGGCGGCCCGATCTTGGCGCGGCCTGGACCTTTGCCGCCGCCTAGCCTCTTGACCGCCCGTGTGACCCGGCGCAGCATGACCGGCAACGAAAACAGCAACGAAAAATCAGGCCGAATGGCCCGACGGGCCGGGCGATACAGGAGGATGAAATGACCAGGTTCACCACGACATTTATGACTTTGGGTTTCGGCGCGACGCTGGCACTGGGCGCCGGCACCGCTGGTGCTGCCGATTGGGATATGCCGACGCCGTATGGCGCCACCAACTTCCATACCGTCAACATCATGAAATTCGCCGAGGACGTCAAAAAGGCGACCGGCGGCAAGCTTGTCATCAAGGTCCATCCGGGCGGTTCCTTGATCAAGCACCCGGAGATCAAGAACGCCGTGCGCAACGGCCAGGTGCCGATCGGCGAGTTTCTGCTGTCGCGCCTCGCCAACGAGAATGCGGTGTTCCAGGTCGATTCGATCCCCTTCCTGGCATCGAGCTACGGGGCGGCCCGCAAGCTCTGGGGCGCCTCGCGTGGGCCGATCGAAAAGGCGCTCGCCAAGCAACGCCTGAAGGTGCTCTATGCCGTGCCGTGGCCGCCTCAAGGCCTCTATGCCAAGAAGAATGTCGGCGCGGTCAGCGACCTCAAGGGCGTCAAATTCCGCGCCTATAACACGGCGATGGAACGCCTCGCCCAGCTCTCCGGCATGGTGCCGACGCAGGTCGAAGTCCCCGACATCCCGCAGGCCTTCTCGACCGGACGGGTCGATGCGATGATCACCTCGCCCTCGACCGGAGCCAATACCAAGGCCTGGGATTATGTCAGCCATTTCCACCATACCCAGGGATGGCTGCCCAAGAACGTGGTCGTGGTCAATGCGCGCGCCTTCGCCAAGCTGCCCAAGGCGCAGCAGGCAGCGCTCCTCACCGCCGCCATGGCGGCCGAAAAGCGCGGCTGGGCGGCGAGCCAGGCCGAGACCGCGGCCAAGATCGCCGTCATGAAAAAGAACGGCATGACCATCGTCACGCCTTCGGCGACGCTGATGACCGGCTTGAAGAAGATCGGCGGCGCGATGACCGATGAGTGGAAGAAAAAGGCGGGCGCCGACGGCGCCATGATCCTCAAAGCCTACAGCAAGTAGGCCAGCTCGGCGCCGGGACCGGCCGCACGTCGCGCCGGTCCCGGTCGTCTTTTTTAGCCCCGTCCGGAACCGATGCGCCGCGCCCTTGACCGCCTCTATACCGCGAGCGGCGGGCTTGCGGCGGTGTTCCTGTTCGCCATCTGCGCGATCGCGGTCGGCCAGGTCGGCGCCAATATCTGGAACGCGCTCACCAAGTGGCTCACCGGCGAGTCGGCCGGCTGGGTGATCCCGTCCTATGCCGAGATTGGCGGCTTCTTCCTGGCGGCCGCGACGTTCCTTGCGCTCGCCTACACGCTGCGGCGTGGCGGCCATATCCGGGTCACGCTGGCGATCCGGCGGCTGAAGGGACGGCGGCGGCGCATCTGCGAGTCGTGGTGCGTGTTTCTGGCCGGTTGCCTCAGTGCCTACGCCACCTTCTACGTGATCCGAATGGTAGTCGAATCGATCGAGTTCGGTGACGTTTCGGTCGGCATCGTGCCGATCCCGCTCTACATCCCCCAACTTGCCCTGGCAATCGGTCTCGTCGTCCTCACCGTCGCGCTGATCGATGAATACGTTGCGATCCTGCGCGGCCACGAGCCGAGCTATGCGGAAAGCGGCGACGGGCTGATGAGCGAATGACCAGCGGCGGCGAACAGCCTGCCGGTTCGGCGGCCGAGGAGGAAACGGCAAGGCGGCCTGACGGCCTTGGCATAACGCCGTGGATCCACCTCGGGCTGCTAATAGCGGCCGTTGCGGTCTGGGTCGCCGTCGAGCTCTTCGGTTTTGGGATCGCCGAGGTCGTGCGCGGCGCGTTCCAGGGCACCGGGCTGATCGTGATCGGGCTGGTGCTGGTTGCGGCCATGCTGACCCTGCTCGGCATGGGCGTCTGGGTGGCGGTCTCGCTGCTCGGCGCCGGCTTCGTCGGCATGGCGGTCTTCACCGGCAGCCCGGTCGGCAACAACCTTGCCTCCAACATATGGGGGACCTCCAACGCCTGGTCGCTGGCGGCGCTGCCGCTGTTTATCTGGATGGGCGAGATCCTGTTCCGCTCGCGCCTGTCGGAGGACATGTTCAGCGGTTTGGCGCCGTGGACCGGCTGGCTGCCGGGCCGCCTGCTGCACGTCAATATCCTCGGCTGCGGGATCTTCGCCGCGGTCTCCGGCTCGTCGGCCGCGACCGCCGCGACGATCGGCAAGATGTCGATCCCGGAGCTCAGCAAGCGCAAATACGACGAGGCGATGATGATCGGCACGCTCGCGGGCTCCGGCACGCTGGGCCTGCTGATCCCGCCCTCGATCATCCTGATCGTTTACGGCGTGGCGACCGAGCAGTCGATCGCGCGGCTCTTCATCGCCGGCATCATTCCGGGGGCGATGCTGGTGGCGATGTTCATGGGCTATGTGATGGTCTGGTCGCTGGCCAATCCCAGCCGCGTGCCGCCGCGCGATCCGCCGATGCCGTTCTGGGCCAGGGTTTACAACTCGCGCCGCCTGATCCCGGTGCTCCTGATCATTCTCGGCGTCATCGGCTCGATCTATGTCGGCTGGGCCTCGCCGATCGACGCCGCGGCAATCGGCGTGGTGCTCTCGCTCGGTCTGTCGGCACTCACCGGCTCGCTCGACCGCAAGACCTTTCTCGACGGGCTGATGGGCGCCACGCGCACCTCGTGCATGATCGCCTTCATCCTCATGGGCGCGGCGTTCTTGACGACGGCGATGGGCTTTACCGGCATTCCGCGCGAGCTTGCCGCCTGGATCGGCTCGCTGGAGCTTTCGCCCTACATGCTGCTGTTCGCGCTGACGATCTTCTTCATCATTCTGGGCTGCTTCCTTGACGGCATCTCGGTGGTGGTGCTGACCACGGCGGTGCTCGAGGAAATGGTCAGGAATGCCGGCCTCGACCTGATCTGGTTCGGCATCTATCTGGTCGTGGTGGTGGAGATGTCGCAGATCACCCCGCCGGTCGGCTTCAACCTATTCGTCCTGCAAGGGCTCACCGGGCGCGATATCCTTTATGTCGCGCGCTGCGCCCTGCCCTTCTTCTTCCTGCTTGTGGCGGCAACCGCGCTGCTGGTCGTGTTCCCCGACATCGCCACCTTCCTGCCCGAGCAAATGTCGAATACCCCGAGCAAGTAGGAATTTCGGCGCGAGCGAGCGATCGGATGCGGCTTACCTGTTCATTGCCAATCGGAGAGATAAGGTCACACGCTGGTCGCCAGGACGATTATCCGCCAACCCGGCGGTGCGCCTGTAAACTGGCGCGTGCTTACAATCCGGGAGCAGGACGGGAGCGATGGGCATAGTGACCGAAGAAATGGCGACGCTGATCGCGGGCGCGAAGCTGAGCTTCGTTGCGACCGTCAACGCCGATGGCACGCCAAACCTGTCGCCCAAAGCCTCGCTCGCGGTTTACGACGAGGACCATCTGGTCTTTGCCAATATCGCGTCGCCAGGAACCGTCGCCAATCTCCGCCGCAATCCGGCCATTGAGATCAATGTCGTCGACATTTTCCTGCGCCGCGGCTTCCGCTTCAAGGGATCGGCGGAATTGCACACATCAGGTTCGGCCTTCGATTTCGTGGCGCTGCCCCTCTGGGAGAAGCAGGGCAAGCAATACCCGGTCCACGAGGCTGTCGTCATCAGCGTCGAGCAGGCGAGCGCCCTGCTCTCGCCGGCCTATCTCTTCAATGACACGATCGACGAGACGGCGCTGCGGGATACATGGCTGGCCGAATATGACGTGCAGGATCGCCGCGCGCGGTAACTTGGTCCCGGGCCCGAATTCTACGGCGAACCAACGGCCAAGCACCGATATCGGGAACCGCCTTGGCACGCGCGCAAAGAAGAAGACGTCAGGTGCCCGGACGCGGAGTCCCTGCTCGTGTTCCGAAGAACACCCTGACGTCTCCTGGACAGTTTCGCCCGAAGGCTTCCTTGCCCACGCGGCTTCGAACTCAAGAGCCCGTCGCCACGCATTAATAATTATCTATGCTTTTCTTTTGTCCGCAACAAATAAATCAAATGAAAATCAAATTTCTTGTGGATGAAATCGGAAGAAATACACAATCGACGCACACATTATCCACAAGTCATTGTGAACAACTGCGATTTCTGGCGTTCTATATTGAAATTCCGCCGGGCAACCGCCACAACATCGGCTCACAACATGCAGACTTTTCCGGTTCGCTTCATATAGGCTTCGTAGCCGCCGACGTCGCGGCATCGCGGCGGCTTCTTCTTGGAACGCTCGCGGCTCTCTTCGGTTTTTCGGCGCTCTTCGGTTTTCTGGCGCTGTTCGCGCTGCCAGGCGGCGCGGCGCGCTTCCTCCGTGGCCCGTTCCTCGGCCTTGATGGCGGCGCGTTCGAAGCGAGCGGCTTCGCGTCGGCGCACCGCCTCCGACCGCGCCGTTTCAATAGCCGCCAGTCGGGCCTTTTGCGCCTCAACGGCCAGCCGCGTCGCCTCGGCTTCCTGGTATTTCATCCAGCCGAAGGCGCCGCCGCCGACCAACACGGCAGCCACTAGGGCCGCGATGGCTAGGCGGCGCTTACCCGGTGCGCGTCGCTCGTCCCGCCCAATCTCGCGCCGGTTTGCCGAACGCGGCGGCGTCTTGGCTGCGCCGCTTTGCCCGCGGGCGGCGGCCGGCATGATGGTGCGTGGGCCCGTGGCCCGGCCCTCCAGCAGCTCTTGAAACTCGGCGATGTCCTGCGGCCGCCCGTCGGGACGCACGGCGAGCGCCTGGTCGACCGCCTCGAGCAGCGCCGCCGCATAGTTCTTCTCTATATCCTTACCGGTATCCTTCACGCGCACGTAGTCGTCGTCGAGCACGCGGTCTGGCGCCTCGGGCGGGCGGTTGCCGGTGATCGCCATATACATGGTGGCGCCCAGCGAATAGATATCGGTCCAGGGTCCCTGCTTGCCGCGCGAGGAGTATTGCTCGCTCGGCGCGTAGCCGGGGGTCAGCGCCACGGTCAGGCTCTGGGCCTTGGTGCCCAGCGCCTCGCGCGAATTGCCGAAATCGAGCAGCACCGGGCTGCCGTCGGCGCGGACATAGATATTCGCCGGCTTGATGTCGCGGTGCAGGATGCCGTTGGCATGGACTTCGGCCAAGGCTTCAAGGATCGGATCGAAGATGGCGCGGAAAGCCGGCTCGACTAGTGTGCCGACACGGCCCAGATGCTGGTGCAGGCTTTCGCCCTCGACATACTCCATCACCATGTAGGCGGTGCCGTTCTCCTCGAAGATATCGGTCACCGGCACGATGCCCGGATGCCTGAATTTGGCGAGCGTGCGCGCCTCCTTTGCAAAACGCCGCAGGCCACGCTCGTAGTCGTCGTCGCTGTCCGCCCGCGGGCGCAATGTCAAGTGGTCCTGCTCGCGCACCGCGATCTGGTCGGGCATGTATTCCTTGATCGCAACTTTCTGGTCGAGCCCTTTATGGCTGCCCAGATAGGTCAGCGCGTAGCCGCCCGCGCCCAGAACGCTCTCGATGCGATAGAGATCCCGGAGCACGGTGCCCTGCGGTAACGCATTTTTGTGCTCTTGCTGTGCCAGTCCTGCCTCGTGAGGTTGCGACCGCCCGCCGGCCGTTCATACCCGCGCAAAAATCATTCGCGATCCCGAGCGCCCGGCGCCTGCGCGGCTGGGTCCCCTCTCAATTGCGAGCCCAGCCTCACCACACGGCAGCATTGTTCGCGAGATTCCGGTTGTTGCCCCCGGTTTCACAACACCTTGGCTGCACCTTGGCCGCGCACAGCGTTGATAATACTGCAAAAAGACAAAACAAGCTACGTTCCGCACCTTGGAGGGCCAATGCCCAAGTCACGACGCTTGGTTTGCGCTTTCCCGGAGCGTCCGGGCGGCCTCCAACACAGCATCCACAATGAACTGGTAACCAGTGCAGCGGCAGATATTGCCGCTTAGATAGTCCCTGACCTCGACTTCCGACGGATCAGGGTTTTCCGCCAGCAGAGCCTGGGCAGCCATCAAGAAGCCCGGCGTGCAGAAACCGCATTGCAGTGCATGCCGTGCTTTGAAGGCAAGCTGCAAGGGATTGAGCTTATCGCCCTCGGCCAAGCCCTCGACGGTCTCTATCACGCAACCGTTGGCCTGAACCGCCAGCATCGAGCACGAATGCACCGGTGCGCCGTCGACGATGATCGTGCAGGCGCCGCAGGCGCCGTGCTCGCAGCCCAGATGGGTTCCCGTGAGCTCGAGGTCCTCCCGCAGAAAATCCGCCAGCGTTCGCCGCGCTTCGACCTCCCGGCTATAGGCTTCGCCATTGACCACGAGATCGACCAAAAGCGCGTGCACCGGTTCGACCATGATCTAGCCCTGTCCTGCTGCCCGGTCGGCGGCCTTGCGCAACGCCTGTCGGACAAGCGGTGCGGCGATCGACCGGCGATAGTCCGAGGTGGCGTGCAGATCGCTGCCGGGCTCGATGCGACCGGCAACGTCGCGCGCCAATTCGGCGAAAGTTTCGTCATCGGTTTCACACGATTGCGACAGGTCCTCAAGGTCGAATGTGATCGGCGTTTCGCCCACGCCGCCGAGACCGATCCTGGCCGCCGTCATCAGGCCTTCATCATCGAGGGTAACGGCGCAACCGACCGCAACCAGGGCAAAATCGCCGTGCCGACGGGCAAGCTCTTCGAAGGCAAAGCCGGTCCGCGGCGGCGGCGCCGGCAGACGAACTTCAATGACCAGTTCATCGTCCTGGATGGCGGTGGACAACGCAGCCTCGAAGAAATCGTCTGCGGCGACGCGCCGCTCCCCGCGCTTGGAGCCGATCAGCAGTTCCGCGCCCAGCACTTTTGCGCAGACCGGCAGCTCGCCGGCCGGGTCCGCGTGGCAGAGGGAGCCGGCGATCGTGCCACGACTGCGGGTCGCCGGGTGCCCGATGAAACGGGCTGCCTCGCCAAAAAGCGGGGCCGCGGCGGCAAGACCATCGTCGTCGAGCAAAGCGCGCTGACGCACGGTCGAACCGATACAGAGTGTGTCCTCGTCTTGGCGCCAGCGGGCCAGTTCCGCGATGCGGCCGATATCGATCAAGACCGCCGGCCGGGCGACGCGCAATGCCAGCATCGGCATCAGGCTCTGGCCGCCGGCAATGATCCGCGCCTCATCGCCGTACTCCGCCAGAAGCGCCGTGGCTTCACCGACGCTGTCCGGGGCCGCATAGGCAAAGGGCGGCGGCTTCATCGGGCGCTCACGCCTGGAGTCGCGCCTGGCTTCCTCCGCGCCGCGGCGATCAGGTGAAAGAGATCGCTCTCGGAAAACGGCACCTGGCGGAGCCGAACATCGCTCGGCTGGAGCGCGTCCTCCACGGCTGCTGCGATCACGGCTGGCACCGGGATCGTGCCGCCCTGCCCGGCGCCCTTGAGGCCCAATGGATTGAGCGGGCTCGGTGTCGCAACATAGTCGATGTCGACCCGCGGCATATCCACCGTCGTCGTCATCAGATAGTCCATGAAGGTCCCGGTGAGGATCTGGCCGTCTTCGTCGTAATGCACCTTCTCAAAGAAGGTGTTGCCGATGCCGAGCGCGATGCCGCCAAGCACTTGCCCGTCGGTGATGAGGGGGTTGATCAGATTGCCGAAATCCTCGACCGCCGCGTATTTGAGGATCGCGACCTTGCAGGTCGAGAGGTCGACCTCGACGACCGCGGCATGACAGCCGGTGGCAAACGTATTGGTGGCCGGGGAAAAGCTGCCAACCGTGCTCATACCCGGGCCGAATTCCCGCAGCGCCAGCGGTGCGCCGGATTCCCCGAGCGAGGTTTCGACGATGTCCTCAAGCGAAATGCCGCGCGATGGATCGTCCGACACGATCACGCCGCCGCCCCGCATTTCAAGCTTGTCCGTCGGCGACTGCAAAAGCGCGCCGGCAAAGGCAAACGCGCGGGCCCTTAACTGCTGTGCCGCCTGGTGCACCGCAGAGCCGGTGACCACGCCGGCGCGGCTGGCAAAGGTGCCGATGCTGTAGCGCACCTCCTCGGTGTTGCCCGCAATAACGCGAACGCGCTCAAAGGGAATATCGAATGCATCGGCAGCGATCTGGGCAAAGGCGGTCTTCTGGCCTTGGCCTTGCGAGGGCGTGCCCATGCGCACGGTGAGCGAGCCGTCGCGCTCGATCGACATGCCGACCTCCTCGAAGGGGCCGAGGCCGGTATCCTCCACGCAGCAAGCAAGGCCGATGCCGACGAAGCGGCCCTGCGCTCGGAGCTTGCTTTGTTCCTTGCGCCGACCGTCGTAATCGATCATTTCCAGCGCCCGTTCCAGCAGCGCCGGCACGTTGCCGCTGTCGTAGGTGCGACGGGTCCCGTCCCGAGAAATGAAGCCGAGTTCGTAGGGGTATTCATCCGCCGGGATCAGGTTCGCCCGGCGCAGTTCCGCCGCGTCGATCCCCATCTCACGTCCGGCAAGGTCAAGCAGGCGTTCCATGACGAAGCAGGCCTGGGGTCGGCCGGCGCCCCTGACGGGCCCCACAGGCACGGTGTTCGTATAGACGACATCACACTCGACCGAAAAGTTGGGCACCTTGTAAGGCCCCGGTATGTTTACCGCCGTCAGCAGCGGCACAACGGGCCCCCACGGCACATAAGCGCCGGTGTCGTGGAGAAATCGGCCCCGCAGCCCTAGGATTTTGCCGTCGCCGTCCAACGCCATTTCCAGCGTGTGGATCTGGGTTCGCTCGTGATAGGCGGCGATCAGATGTTCGGCCCGGTCCTCGATCCACTTGACCGGGCGGGCGAGCATGCGGGCAAGGACGGGGATCAACAGGTCCTCGGGATAGGTGAGCCCCTTGTAGCCGAAGCCGCCGCCCACATCGCCGTTCAAAACCTGGACTGCGCTCTCGTCGAGCTCGAGTGCCTGGGCGATGGCGGCGCGGTGCACGTAGGGAACCTGCGATACGTTCCAGACGACAAGCTTTTCCTGAAGCTGGTCCCACGAGGCGACAACGCCGCGGGTCTCCATCGCCTGCCCGGCGCCCCGCTGGATGGAAAGCCTGTCGCGAACGATGTGTTGGGCGCGCGCGAATGCCTGGTCGGTGTTGCCGGTCGCCAGTTTGATCTGCGTCGCCCGGTTGGACGGCACGTCGCCGTGCACGAGAGGCGATCCGTCGATCAATGCTTTTTCGAGATCGATGACGGCCGGCTGTTGATCGTAGTCGATCTCGACCAGGTCGGCGCCGTCCTCCGCCAGGTAACGATTGGCGGCGACGACAGCAACGATGGGCTCGCCCACATAGCGGACCTCGCCATTGGCAAGGACAGGTGGCTCCCTCGGATCGGGAAGTGCGGCGTTCGGGTGACAGTCGGGAAGGATCCGGGCGGCGGGCGGCAGGTCCTGGGCCGTGACCACGGCCACCACGCCCTCCATGGCGCGGGCCTTTTCCACATTCACGTTGATCTTTGCTCGCGCTGCCGCACTGCGCACGATGGCGACGTGAAGCATACCGGTGAAACGAATGTCATCGATGTACCGCCCGCGGCCTTTTAGGAGCGCATCGTCCTCGGCGCGAGCCTGGCGCTTGCCGAACAGGGTCATGCCCGCCGCCTCACCGGACCTGCCCGGCCGCCAACGGCCTGTCGTCAGGCGTTGGCATGGCTGGCAATGAAGTCGAGAACGATGTCGGCGACCTCATCCGGCTTTTCGATAAAGGGGATATGTCCGCCCTTTGGCATCTCCCGCAGCTCGGCGCCCGGTATCCGCTCGGCGATGAGCTCGCTCAAAGCCAGCGGAATAAGATTATCGTTGGGCGCGCCGATGACCAGGGTGGGCGCCTTGATGTTGCCGAGGCGCTCAGTAAACTTCGGCTCGTTCTCCTGGCCCGGCAGACAGCGCCCCCAGGCAAGCACCGAGCGGACGAATTCCAGGTACATCTCCGAAGAGTTCTGCTTGATGATCTTCTGATTTGCGAGCATCTGCTCGTAGCCGACCTCGGAATTGAGGAACTCCCGGCTCAGGGTCCAAAGCGCCATATAGTCGGCGACCTCGGCGTTCAGTCCCAAACGCTCGATAAGGCGCATGCGAAGATCGAAGTTCAGCTCCGCGGCACGATCGAGTTCGCTGAAACCGCCGACAATAATCAACGACTTGACGAGTTCCGGGGCCTGCTCGGCCAGAGCGAGCGCCATCGAACCGCCGAGCGACGAGCCGAGCACGTGCATTCTGCCAACGTCGAGCGTCTTGATCAGCGCGACGAAGTCTTCGGCCCAGGCCTCGACGGTATAAGGCGGATCCGACTTCGTTGATTGGCCGATACCGCGCGGGTCGACGGCATGGACCATCACCTTTTCCGACAGCCTTGGAACCGCACGCCGGTAATATTGGTGGTCGAGACCGAGGCCGGGGATCAGGAGGAGCGGCTCGCCCGCTCCGGAGACGACGTAGTGAAGCTCGGCATCATTCACATTCGCAACGGGCAAGGTCTGTCACCTTCGAACAGGGATCGGTCATCGAACAGACTATCATACCGTCGCGGACCCGAGTACCGGTACGGACGGCGGAGGGAAGACCATCCGTGACATCCGACGCGCGACTCGGCGCCTGTATTCGGCGGAGGAGAACATCCGGACCGTGCTGGACGGCCTGCGCGTCGCGGCCAGGATCGCGGTTCGTGTCTATGTTTGGCTGCCAAATCTGTTAGCCTTCACGTCGCGGGACCGTGGACGACTAGGTGCCGCCGGGCGGCGGCGGGTGTCCCCGCGGCACAAGTAATTTGGCCGGCTGAGAACGCCCCGATCAACGGGATCCGGTCTGGCCAAGCACAATAATGCGACCGGGAGGATGACATGAGCTTGCTGACCATCAAAACGAACCACGCTGCGGCCGCGGCGGCTGTGGCCGGCGCACTGTTTGCGGCCGCGCCGACGGCGGCACAAAGCGTCGGCATCGGATCCACCAAGGGCGGCGCGACAGCGCAGGTCACGGCCGGGATATCGAAAGTCGTTTCGGCCCATTCCGGCATGCAGATGCGGCCACAGCCGATGGGCGGCACGCAGCAATACATTCCCCTGGTCAATGCAGGCGAGCTCGAATTCGGCGTATCCAATGCGATGCAGGCCTATATGGCGTTCACCGGCACCGGCCTGGCCAAAGGCAAGAACTACCCAAACCTGCGGGTCGTCGCGACGCTGATGACCTTTCGGGTCGGCATGTTCACTGCCAAAAAGTCAGGTATCAAGTCGATCGCCGGGTTGAAGGGCAAACGCGTGCCGGGCAAGTTTTCGGCATCGCCGCTCTTCCGGTTCCTTGTCAGCGCAAATCTGGCCAATGCAGGCATCAGCTACGACGATGTCAAAATGGTGCCACAGACGGCCCTGCGTCAGCACTGGCAGGCCTTTGCACAAGGCAAGATCGATGTGGCGATCGGCGCGATCGGCTCCGGCGTCATAAAGAAGATGGACGCCGCGGTCGGGGGGATCGAATTCTTGGATATGTCGACCAGCGACGCCGCGCTCGCGCGTACCCTGAAATTCGCGCCGCGGACATACATCAAGGTTGTGAAGCCGGGCAAACCCTTCGTCGGTATCACCAAGCCGACAAATGCGATCCATTTCGACTACCTCTTGTGGGCGCACAAGGGCGTGTCCGACAAGGTCGTTATCGCGGTCACCAAGGCGCTCCACGACCATGAGAAGGAACTGCACGGCTTCAGCCCGTTGTGGCGCAGCCATCGATCCAAGCGCATGGGCAAGAGCTTCGGTCGGGAGATGCCGTATCACCCGGGCGCGATTGCTTACTACAAGAAGATCGGGATCTGGCCGGCCAAATAGCCGGCGGATGGCGGGTGTGCGCCGGCTTCGGTAGATGACCACCGTCGACTTCGAAACATGTTCGGGCCCGCGGCCATAGAACCCGAACGCGGTGGACCGGGCGCCATGGCGCGGCTGGCGTCGTGGCTCGGTTTTGGCATTGCCTTGATCGTGATCGCCATCGCCGCCGATGTCCGCTTTTTTCTGGGCCTAACGATCCTCGACGAGCAGGCGATCGCATTGGCCCTGGGCCTCGCGCTGTCGGTCGTTTTCCTGACAATACCCATCGGGCGTGTGGCGGTGGCGGGGCCGCCGCCCGCCTATGATGTCGCGCTGGGCGTGGTGGCGTTGGTGGCGGGGTGCTGGGTCGCTTATCGTTTCGCGACCGTCTCGGCCAATTTCTTCGATCACCGGACCGAGGCGTTCATCGCATCGCTGGTTCTAATTCCCCTGGTGTTCGAGGCGCTCCGGCGAACGGCGGGCTTGCCGCTCGTGATCATTCTCGCAACGTTCCTCGCCTACGGCCTGTTCGGCGATCTGGTCCCCGGGACGCTGCAAGCGCGGGTTACCGACTTCTACCGGTTGTTCGCATATCTGACAGGCGACAATGTCGCGCTGCTCGGACTGCCGCTCAAAATTATCGTCACCATCGTGGTCATGTTCATGGTGATGGGCCAGCTTTTGGCCCGATCCGGCGGCTCGGAATGGTTCACGGATATTTCCATGTCGCTGATGGGCCGGACCCGCGGCGGCCCCGCCAAGATCGCGGTGATGGCCTCCGCGCTGTTCGGGTCGATCTCAGGAAGCGCGGTTTCGAACGTCGCCTCGACCGGCTTGGTCACAATTCCGCTGATGAAGCGCAGCGGATACTCGGCCACCTCAGCAGGCGCACTCGAAGCCGTGGCCTCGACCGGCGGGCAGATCATGCCGCCGATCATGGGCGCGGCGGCCTTCCTCATGGCCGAATTTCTGGACGCCAGCTACACCGAGGTCATTCTGGCGGCGCTGGTTCCCTCGCTGCTCTACTACGTGTCGGTATTCGTGCAGGCCGATCTGGAGGCCGCGCGTAACAACATAGCGGCGATAGCGGCCGATGAAATCGAGCCCATCGGCAAGGTCCTGGCCGGAGGTTGGTATTTCCTGGCCCCGTTTGCGGTGCTGATCGTAGCGCTCTTTCGCTTCAACAGAACGCCGACGGAGGCGGCCCTGTGGGCGTCGGTCGTGCTGCTCGTGGTCGGCTACCGCGGCTATAAGGGCCACCGGCTGACGCCATCGGTCGTTCTGGCCTCGCTCAAGACCGCCGGTCAGACTTCGGTCGGCATCATCGTGATCGGTGCCATGTCGGGTCTGATCATCGGCCTGATCGAGCGTTCGGGCCTTGGTTTCGGGCTCACATTCCTGCTCGTTCAGGTCGGTCAGCAAAGCTTGTTCCTACTCCTCCTCCTGACCGCGCTGGTCTCGATCATCCTCGGCATGGGGATGCCTACGACGGCGATCTATTTCCTGGTCGCCACCCTCGCGGCGCCACCACTTATCAAGCTTGGCGTCAACCCGTTCGCGGCGCATCTGTTCGTGCTCTATTTCGGGCTTTTGTCGATGATCACGCCGCCGGTGGCGATCGCCGCGTTCACCGCCGCCTCCATGGCTGGCAGCCCGCCGATGCGCACGGCCGTCGTCGCTATGCGCTACGGTTGGCCGGCCTTCGTCCTGCCGTTTGTTTTTGTGATGGCGCCGGCGCTGATTGGGCACGGCACAACGCTCGAGGTGCTTCGCGCGGTCGCTGCTGCAGGTGTGGGTATCTGGGTGACCTCGCTTGGTATCGCCGGCTGGTTCGCGGGAAGATTGGGATTGCCGTCGCGCGTTCTCCTGATTGCCACGGGCGTTGCCATGCTGGTTCCGCCGCCGGTTGCCGGTTTCGCCTGGCTTGACCTGGTTGGGATCGTGCTTGCCGCGCTGGTGATAGGTGGCGAGTTGATTGCCAGCCGGCGAGCGGCTGGTCGCAAGGGCTGGCGGCCCCGGTGGATGACGACACGCAGCAATTCAGCGATGGAGGACCGCGAGCGGTGAGCTACGCTGTCCCAGCCGGGTGGAGCAGGGTTAGGACCGCTTGAGCCGGAGCATGGCGCGTTTGGGGATATCGAACGCCGGCAGGTCGGCCTCCTTCCACGACTCGAGCGCCTTCATCATAAGGTCCATATGCGGCAGCGAGAAGACGCCCTCGGCGACGCTTTGGGTCGCGTCGATGACGAGCTTGCTGCCGAACGGCAGCCGGGTGTCGCCCGAGCCGAGGGCCGGGTCCATGTTCGAGCGGATATAGACGTCGTCTATTATGTCGGTGTCGCGATGCGGCATGTAACGCGCGTTCAGCGCCCAGTCGACATGCAGCGGATCGCGAATGTCGATGTCGTCGTCGACCACTGTAATGCGCTTATGCGGGCTGAAATTGGCGATCAGCCGCCCGATCTTCTTTGCGTGTCCGGGATGGCTGGGCGTCATGGCCACTATGACATGGCCCAGAATTCCGCCGAAATGCCGGTCGACATAAACGTCGGATACGGCAGTCTCGCCGAGATCGTGGCGGATCGTCTTCAGTATGACCGCCGATTGGGTCAGGCTCTGCAGCACCGTGCTCTCGCTGGGCGGCATCTGGCTGGTAAGCCCGTAATAGATCGGATCCTCGCGGTGCGTGATGGCGGTAATGCGCACCACCGGCTTTTCACCCACCGCTCCGACATAGCCCACCATCTCGCCGAACGGACCCTCGGTCGCCTTCTGGCCGGGCAGCACCTCGCCCTCGATGATGATCTCCGAATTGGCCGGGACCATAATGTCGCTGGTTTTACATTTGACCAGCTCCACCGGCTCGCCCTTAAGACCGCCGGCGATCTCTATCTCGTCGGAGCCAAAGGGCATATTGGCGACCGTGGCCAGGTGGACCACCGGTTCGGTGCCGATCACCCAGGCGATCGGCGCCGGCTTGCCCTGGTCGAGCCAGGTGCTGGCCTGCATGAAGCCGTGGCGGCCCGGGTTGAGGTTGCTCACGACGTCGCGCGGGCCGCGCACCATGGTGCGGTAGACGCCCATGTTCTGGACGCCGTCGGTGGTTCGCGTGACGGTGATGGTTGTGATGTAGGGGGCGGCGTCCTTGCCGGGCGTCCAGGTCGGGATCGGCAGCTTGGTGAGGTCGGCTTCCTCGCCCATCAGCACGACCTCGTGGCAGGGCGCGGCCGTGACGGTCTTGGGCTTGATCGGGTGCAAGAGCGCGGAGATCCACTTATCGTTGATCTCCTCAGGAGCGACGCCGAGCGCCAGCGCATAGGTGTGGGTGGAGGCGCCGAGCACGCCGGTGGCCAATCGGAACTCGGAGCCTTCCACATCCTCGAACAAGAGCCCGAAACGGCTGTCCTCGGGCAGCGCCTGAAAGGCCCATTTCGCCATGCAGGCGGGCTCCCAGCTGCGATCGACAGTCTTATGCACGCGGCGCAGCCGGCCCTGCTGCTCTGAGACAGCGATGAAATCGCGGAAGTCGCGGATTGCCATAATCTTTCCTCTCGCCGGTGGCGGCACGACGCCTATTCAGGCTCTGACTGAAGGAGCCCCTTGCCGAGCCATGGTCGCGCCACAACCCGTCAATGCAACTGTGTAGTCATTGACGCGCCAAACAGCCTCGGCGCGCGCATGATCGGGGGATCAGTCAGATTGCCATCGGAACGGCACGTGTTCCACATCTCCAGCAAGATCGCGGTATCGGTGGCGCTGGCCGGCAGAAATTCGCTGACGGTCAAACCGGTGCCCTGCATGCCGGCCTGGCCCAGCGCGTCGACGGCCCGCGGTCGGTCAAGCCGCAGGACAGGGGCCACGACATCACAGGGGATCGACGATCGAAGCGCGGTGCACATCGACAATGATGAAGGCGGTGTGCGAGGGATCCAGCCGCTCACCAAGCATTTTCGGAATCAATGGGTCCATGGGTCAGGTGTTCCCCTTGTCGGCGGCAACAAACCAATCCGCGATCTGGCTGCCGGTCATGAAGATCGTATCATCGCGCGCCAGCAGGTCATCGAGCATCCTCTCCAGATAGCCGACCCGATGCGGTACGCCGATCAGATGCGGATGCAGGCCGAGTGCCATGACGCGCGGATTATGCTCCAACTCGCGCTCAAAGGCCGCGACCGTGTCGGTCATGCGCCGGTGCATCTCCGGCGAGGCGTGCTTCTCAATCGCATAGATGATGCTGTCGTTGACCTCCAAATTGTATGGCATGGCGATCAGCGGGCCGCCCTTGGCGGTCATCCACAACGGCAGATCGTCGACCACCCAATCACAGACATAGTCGACGCCCAAAGCTTGGAGGATGTCGGGCGTGTCGACGCTTTCCCTCAGGCCAGGCGAGAGCCAGCCGCGCGTCTTCCGGCCGGTGAAGCCCTCCAGCTTGTCCAGTGCCGCCTGGATCAGCGCGGTCTCGTCCTCCTCGGCCTGCATCGATTTCTGGTGCATGCCGTGGCCGATGAACTCCCAGCCCGCCTGCAGCATCGCCTCGGCGCATTGCGGATAGGCGTCGATAACGCCGGCATTGATCGAGGTGCTGGCCGGCACGCCGCGGTCGGCGAAAAGATCGAGGATGCGCGGCATGCCGCAGCGCATGCCGTACTCGGCCCAGGAATAGTTGGGGATATCGGGCACGTGTTCGACGCCGTGCGGCGCGGTGATGATCTTGCGCGGCATGGCGTGCTCGAAACGCCAGTGCTCGACATTGACCACCAGATGCACGATCAGCGGTCTGCCGTCGGGCGGCGCGAGCTTCTTGCGCGCGTTCGACATCTGGTAGGGGATGCGTGGGTTGGTCATGCGCTCGTTCCCGTCATGCGATCGCCCTGGTCCAACCGCTGTCAGCGGTCAGCGGGGTACCGAGCCGCCACATATTCTTACTACATTTTCAAAAACTCAAAGGGACATCGAGTTCCATATGTCACCTAATATTCGCCGGCAGATATGGGCACAATTGATTGTCCGCAATGGGCCATGTGTGCGCGCGTTAAGCCGATCAGCGCTCTGGCCAAGTGTCCAAACGTATCTGCCGCGTCGCCGGCGCGCATTGCCGCAATACTTTCGGCACATCTTGCGCTGCGCGCGGCCAATGTTGGCGAGTTCGCCGCCAGGGATCCCAATGGCTTCTGGCGGCGCCATGCGTGCCCTATCCCAATCGGAACATCTTCTGCACCGCTATTCGAACTCGACGGATTTCCCGGACAGCGACACCCGCAAGGTGAAACTGCCTTCGTTCATCAACCACGGCAGGACCTGGAACTTGCGTGCGCCCGAACTGTGCATCGGATCGGCTTCGGCGATTTTGATGGCGTCAGCCAACGTGTCGGTTCGCAGGATGATGAGGCCCTTGCCGGTCCAATCGCTGCCAGTCTCGTCCGACAGCGGCCCGGCCGCCATGAGGATGCCCACGCTTTCAAGCTTCTTCTGGTAGTCCAGATGGACACCCAAGACCTCGCGGACTTTGTCCTTGTCGCCCGCGGGCTCGGTCAGCACGACGAAGAACTCTCGGGCGAGGAGCCCGGTGGCCCGGGCCTTCTCCACGCGGTCGCGCCAGGTTTGGGGATCGCTCATAGGACCGCTCATAGGCTCGCTCCGTTGGATTGGTTATAGGGAAAAGCCTGTCGTTAGCTCAGATTGGCTTGTAGCAGTTCCAGTGATGCTGCCACCTTGTCATGCGTGCGCTCGGTGTGCTCACGGCACAACCTCCGCGCCGCTGCCGGGTCCCGGTCGAGCGCGGCGCGCATGAGGGCCTCGTGTTCCGCCAGATCGTCTCTGGGTTGCTCCATGAAGCGGATCGAAAGCGCGACGTAGCGTTCGCCCTGGTCGAACAACGAATCGAAAATAGAAATCAACAATGGCGAGGCACACGCCGCGACCAGCGCCGAGTGGAAGCCGCGATGTTCGGCTCGCCAATGATCCTCGATACGCGGCGCCTCACCGGGTGAGCTCTTCGACTGCTTCGACAAGCGGTGGAAAGCGCCGAGAACGTCGGCTTCCCAGCCAGCGTCGCCGCGTTCGATCGACCAGGTCAGCCCGAGTGCTTCGGTCTCGATCCTGACTTGCGTCAGATCGTGGAGGTGATCGATGGATACCGGCGCCACCCGAAACCCCTTCATCTTCTCCAGCATAACCAACCCTTCGGAATGCAGCTGAATCAGTGCTTCCCGAATTGGGCTGAAGCCGACTTGATAAGTCTCGCGCAATTCCTCCAGGCGCAGCCGCTGGTTGGGCGCGAGACGCCCCGCAATGATTTCAGCGCGGATAAGCTTGAATGCGCGGCCCGCAAGCGTATCGACCTCGTGCCCGGCTGAAGGGCGCCTGGATGTTGGTAGATCGGGGCCTGAGGCATGCGGGGTCATTTTCTATCGCTCATTTCCAACCGGCTCTATCGCTCATTTCGAACCGGGCATCAGAGTTCCCGGCTGGCTGATGCAGCGCAAAACAATATCTGTCTGTTTTGCGAAAAACAATGGGATTTTCGAAAATCTATTGACAGTCGTGAAGATCGCGCCCTAGCATCTTCAGACGCCCGGCTGGCGGCAGGCGGCGGGTGGTTCAAGCAAACACCCCGCACGACGTCTGCCACATTGCGCCCTAGACAATATGGCGCCACGCCGGTCCGGGTCGGCCATCGATTTTGGTGGCGAAGGGATTCGGCAAACGGGGATTCGAACAATGAACACATTGAAGCAATTGTCGGCTGGCCTGGCGGCGATCGGCCTGGCGACGGCTGGCCTGGCGGCTCAGACCGGGACGGCTCTGGCCGAGAAGAAGCTGGTCGACGTGACCTTCTCGCTTGACTTCATCGTGCTTGGCCGACACGCGCCCTGGTACGTCGCGCTGGCAAAGGGCTACTACAAGCAGGAAGGCCTGAACGTGAAGATCATCCCCGGCAGGGGCAGCGCCCAGGTGATGCAGGCCGTGCAGTCCGGGCTCGCCCAGATCGGGTTCGTCGATGTCCCAGGTGTGGCGCTGGCGCGCGCCAGCGGGTCGACGATCAAATTGGTGGCCGTGAACTACCAGAAAGCGCCCTACGCGATCTTCTCGCTCAATCCCGGCGCCAATGTCACCACGGCAAAGCAGCTCGAAGGGCTGACGCTCGGCAGCGGCGCCGGCAGCTTCACACCCAAGGTCATCCGCGGCTTCATGGTCCAGAACGGGCTCGATCCCAAGAAGCTCAAGATTGCCAACGTGGCGCCGCCGGCGCGGGGCGGCATGCTGTTGTCGCGCAAGATTCCGGCAATCGAGTTCTTCGTGATGGCCCAACCGGGGCTGACGCGCGGCGCCATGGGCGTCAAGGCCAAGCTCAGCACCTACCTGCTCGGCAATCATGGCCTGCAGCTCTATTCCAACGGGATCGGCGCGACCGAGGCCTATATCAAGAAGAACCCCCAGGTCATGAAAGGTTTCGTGCGGGCGTCCCTACGCGGCTGGAAGGACGCACTCGCGAACCCGGCCGAGGCAGCCGATCTCCAGCGCCGCTACGCCAAGGGGCTGAAGCGCGACATCATCATCGCCGAGATCGGCGTGTTGCGGACCCTGGCGGTGACCCCGGACACGCAGAAAAACGGCCTTGGCTGGTACGACCCGGCGAAGATGAAGGTGAGCCTCGACTTCGTTAAAAAATATGTCGGCATCAAGGGCAAGGCGCCCAAGGCCGAGGACCTCTACGTGAACGGGTTCCTTCCCGCGACGCCGATCCGGCCGTAGGCTGAAAGCCCCCCGCCGATGAACGAACTCGCGGTGCAGATGGCCGAACCGGAGACGATGATCCCAGCCGATTCGGAACCATTCGGCCGTTTTGAGAATGTCCAGATGGTGTTCGAGCGGTCCCGCCAGGACCCGCTCGTCGCCATCGAGGACATCTCGTTCGACATCGATGCCGGTCAGCTCATCTCATTGCTGGGACCGAGCGGCTGCGGGAAGACGACGTTCCTTCGCATTGCGGCCGGTCTCACGCGGGCGACCGGCGGCGTGGTTCGTATCCGCGGCGTGGACGTGACCAAACCACAGGACGATTTCGGCTTCGTCTTCCAGAGCCCGAACCTGATGCCCTGGCGCAACGTGCTCGACAACGTGTTGTTTCCAATGGAGGTCAAGCGCCGCCGGAATGCCGCGGCCAAGGCGCGCGCCGCGGAGCTGTTGGAGTTGGTCGGGCTTGCCGGCTTTGAGAAGGTTCGGCCGGCGGAACTCTCCGGCGGTATGCAACAACGCGCGGCGCTCTGTCGCGCGCTCATCCATGAGCCGTCGCTGCTGCTGATGGACGAGCCCTTTGGTGCGCTGGACGAACTCACGCGGATGGAGATGAACGATCTGCTGCTGGAGATCCGCCAGGTGACGGGGGCCACCACGCTATTCGTCACGCACAGTATCAGCGAGGCGATCTATCTTTCCGACCGGGTGGTCGTGTTCAGCAAAAGGCCGGCTAATATCGCCGATTTGCTGGAGATCGATATGGTGTATCCGCGCTCGGCGGAGCTTCGCTACGTGCCCGAGTTCACAGAATTCGAACACCGGGCGAGCATTGCGCTCGGCATCTCGCGATGAGCGGCGATCGGGATGAACGGCGTATCGTGATGAGGTGCGCGCTGCCATGAAAGCGGTTTATCTGACCCGCAGCCTTTACCCGATCGCCGGCACGGCGGCGATCATCGTGTTGTGGCAGCTCTACGTTGATTTGTTCGAAGTCTCGGTGGTGGTCCTGCCGAGCCCCTTCAAGGTGCTCCTCGCCATGATCGAGGAATGGCGCCTGCTGTTGTCGGAAAGCTGGGTGACGCTGCTGGAGTGCGTCTACGGCTTTGCGCTCGCCGTGGGCCTTGGCATCCCAATCGCCGTCGCGGTCACGAGCTCGCGGATCCTCAACCTCACCTTCTATCCGATCCTGATCGCGAGCCAATCGGTGCCGAAAGTGGCGATCGCGCCGATCATCCTGGTCTGGTTCGGGCTGGGCATCGAATCGAAGCTGGTGATCGCCTTCCTCGTGGCGTTTTTCCCGATTGTCGTCGACACGGCAACGGGCCTGCGCGCGACCCCGCCCGGTCTGCTCGATCTCGCGCGTTCGCTCAAGACGTCGCCGCTGCAAACCTTCATCAAAATCCGCTTCCCGGCCGCCCTGCCCTTCATCTTCTCGGGCGCCAAGGTCGCGGTGACACTCGCGGTGATCGGCGCCGTGATTGGCGAGTTCGTTGGCGCCGATTCGGGGCTTGGCAATCTGCTGCTGACCGCGAATTCCCAGCTCGACGGTGCGCTCGCCTGGGCCGCGCTGGTGTGGCTGAGCGTGCTGGGGATCTTGCTTTTCGCGCTGGTGGTCATCGCAGAGCGCTTGCTGATGCCCTGGGGCATCGAGGGATCCCAACACTGAGGGGGGTGTGGAATGTCCAATGACACACACGGGAATGACAATGAAGAGGGCGCCATGAACGTGAAAGACTTCGTTCCCAACCTGCCTGACGGCGTGGGGGATCTGAGTGAGGTTTTGCTCAAGGCCGACGCGATCCCGTGGCGTGAGAAGACGCTGAAGGGGCTGCACGAAAAGGTGCTCTGGCGTGACGAAGACAGCGGGTCCTCGATTGCACTGATCCGGTTTGAAAAGGGTGTGGGAATCCCGTCGCCGCATTCGCACGCCTCCAATCAGTTCATGTTCTGCCTGGAGGGCAAGTACGAGTACACGAAAACCGGGGTGACGCTAAATCCGGGGAGCTTTTATTGGAACCCGAAGGGTCACGTACACGGGCCGACGATGGCGCACGAGGAGACGATCGTGCTGGAAATGTATGACGGGCCGCACTATCCCCAACGACCGGACTGGTACGAATCCGACGAGGATATGCGCTAAGGCGCGGGGCCAGGACGGGCGACCATGACCACGACCATGCGAATCGAAAGGCAGGCGCTGTGCGGCTTTGTCGCCCGGCTGTTCGGCGCCGTGGGCCTGCCGGAGGAGGAAGCAGGTTACGTCGCCGAGACACTGGTCGAGGCGGACGAACAGGGAATAGCCTCGCACGGGGTCATGCTGGTGCCGATGTATCTCGACCGCATTCGCAACGGCTCGATCTCGCTCGAGACGCACGGCACGGTTATGGTTGATCACGGGGCGGTTGGCGTCATCGATGCGGGCAACGTTCTCGGCCAATTGACCGCGCGGCAGGCGGTGGCGCTGACCTACAAAAAAGCAAGGGCTCACGGACTCGGACTGGTCACCGTCCGCAACGGTTTTCATTTCGGCACTGCCGGCCGGTTCGCGCTCGATCTCGCTGCTTTGGGGACGATCGGGATTGTCATGTGCAACACGCGCCCGTTGCTCCCGGCGCCGGGCGGAAGCGAGGCGATGGTCGGCAACAATCCGCTAGCGATCGCCATGCCTTCCGATGATAACGGACCGCCCGTACTGCTCGACATGGCAACCTCGGCGAGCGCGATGGGCAAGATCCGGATGGCAATGGCTGCGGGCGAGGCGATCCCCGAAGGCTGGGCGACCGACGCCAAGGGCCGTCCGACCACCGACCCGGCAGAAGCGGTGGCCGGCATGTTGTTGCCCACCGGGGGCCCCAAGGGGTTCGGCCTTGCCTTCATGATCGACCTTCTGTGCGGTGCGCTGTCGGGCGGCGGCTTGGGCGCTGCCGTGCGACCTCTCTATGGCGATGCGTCCGAGCCGTATAACTGCGCCCATCTTTTCCTGGCGATAAATGTCGAGCACTTCCGCGAACTGGCCGCCTTCACCGAGGTGGTTTCCGGCGCCCGCGACCGGGTGCGCGGCTCGCGGCCCGCGCCTGGTTTCAAAAAGGTGATGAGCCCCGGCGAGCCGGCCTGGGCGGCGAAACAGGCGGGTGGCGGGTTGTGCCCGGTCGAACCGTCGGTCTGGCAGGAACTGGCGGCGCTCGCCGATACGCTGGATATCAAGGATGCGATCCCTGCGTGATCTTGCGTCACGCCAAGCGACGAGGACCCATGACAAAGCAGCAGGTCAACACCGAGAAGGTTCGCGAGCCAAACGGCCACTTCTCGCAAGGCATCGCGATCAAGGCGTCGGGCACGCTGGTCTTTCTGTCGGGGATGACCGCCCGCAAACCCGACGGCTCGATCGCCGGCATCGGCGATATCGAGGAACAGACGCGGCAGGTCTGCGAAAATCTGAAAGCGGCGGTCGAAGCGGCCGGCGGGTCGCTCGACGACATCTGCCGGGTCGACGTCTATATCCGGAACATGGAGCATTTCGACCAGATCCACAAAATCCGCCGCCAATACTTCACGGCGCCGCCGCCGGCCTCGACGATGGTGGAGGTGACGAAATTCACCTCGCCGGACTATCTCATCGAGATCAACGCAATCGCCGTCCTCGGCGATGGCTGAGCGGGCGGAGCCGGCACCCGGGACACCGGCGCGAAGGAGGGCATAATGTCGACACCGGCCGTGCAGGGCCTGAGCGGTTTTGGCCTCGAGGTCCCCGACCTTGAGGAAGCGACCGCGTTCTATACCGCCTTCGGACTGGAGGCGAAGCGGCGCGGCGACGCGGTGGTTCTCGGCTGCCCCGGCCGCGATCATGCCGAAGTCGCGCTGGTCAAGGGTCCCGTCAAGCGGCTACACCACGTCTCCTTTTTCATCCGCACCGGCGAGGCAGACGCCTTCGCCGACAAGCTGAAGAAAGCTGGCTTGGAAGTGCGCGAAGACGCCCCTGACGATTGGCCGCGCGAGGGGCTGTGGTTCCAGGACCCGTGGGGTACCTGGATCCACCTCAATTCAGGCGGGGCGCATGCTGCCGACCCGCCCGCCGGTCCGCCGTCCAACCTCTACGACCGTTCGGAGCGGGTCGACATGCATCTGTGGCGCGAGCTCAAGAAGGACCGCCCGCCCCGGCGCATCGGTCACATGCTCTTGTTCACTCAGGATTGGGAAAAGGCCGAAGGCTTCTTCCAGAGCGCGCTCGGTCTCAGGACCAGCGACCGAGTAACCGGCAAGGTTACCTTCATGGCGGCGGGCGACGGCATCATCGATCACCATTGTTTCGGCCTCATCAACAGCACCCATCGCGGCTTCCAGCATGCGAGCTTCCAGGTATCGGGGTACGACGACATCGGCTTCGGTGCCTGGCGGATGAGAGAGGCGGGCTACAAGGAAGGCTTCGGGCCGGGCCGGCACGCCTTGGCCTCCAACCTCTTCTATTATACGCGGGACCCTTGGGGCAGCTGGGTCGAGTACTACGCCGATATGGACAAAATCTCGCCGGATTGGACCTGCAACGATTTCGACGCGCTGCCTTATATCTGGGGTCCGGAATGGTCGCCAGAGTTCTGGGGCGGTGAGATGAACGCCAATCTCGAGCCGGCGAGCTGAATGTGCGGCGCGGCCCATGGTTGATCCGGCCGCCGAGGCGATCGCCTGGGACGTACACGCCCATCTCGTGCCGTTCATGCCCGAGCGACTGGGATCGATAGACGAGGTAAGCGCAGTCGAGGGAAGGCTCAAGATCGACGGCCATTTGCTGGGCATCGGCGATCTGTTCGAACCGTCGCGGCTGGTCGACTGGATGGGCGAGAACCAGATCGCGCGCGCGCTTGTCTCCGCGCCACCGCCGACCTACCGACCCCACCTGGACGCGGGTGCGGCCCGGCAATGGTCCGGCTATCTCAATGATGGGCTGATCGACATCTGCGCGGCGTTCAAGAGAACGCTCCAACCGATGCTGCATTTGCCGATCCGCCATCCCGACCTGGCCGCCGAGATTGTAGGAGCCGGCTCCGATGCCTCCGTCAATCGGTTCTCGCTTCCGGCCGGGGCGTCGGGCGACCGGGTTCTGTCGGACCCGGAGTTCGAGCCGCTTTGGTCGGCGCTGGCGGCATGCAATGCCTTCGTGTTCATTCATCCGGCGACATGCTGCGACGGCCGCCTAGGGACCTTCTATCTGGAGAACTTGGTCGGCAATCCGTATGAGACGACCGTTGCCGCCGCGCACCTCCTGTTCGGCGGGGTGCTGGAGCGCTTCCCGGCCATCAACTTCTGTCTCGCACACGGTGGCGGGGCCCTGGCTATGCTGGCCGGACGATGGCAGCGCGGCTTCGATACCGCCAGGCCGGGGATCGACACAACACGAGCCCCGCCCGCCGACCTGGTCCGCCGATTCTCCGTCGACTGTATTCTGCATGATGCGGGCGCGATCGCGGTCGCGGCCCAGACGGTTGGCGAAAGCAACGTGCTGTTTGGCTCCGATTGGCCCTTCCCCATGGGCCTGCCAGAACCGCACCGGCAGCTCGCCTCGTTGGCTCCCAAACTGCGACGGGGTATCTTGAGTGAAAATGCTTCGGCTATCGTTGGATAGCAATTGTTCTTCGGACATCGAAAGAACCAGCATTCAAATCGACCCACGCTCTTTTCTGCCAGATACGAACGCAAAACCGCGATGCCCTGTAGTTCGGCGCAAGACCCGGCCGATCGACAAATCACTCGCGGGTTAGAGCATTTTCCACTTTCGTGGAATCGGCAGTCCAGGCTGGCCGTCTGGATCTTGATCTAGGCCGTCGGCGCGTCATGGTGGCGGCGCCGGGCGGCGGCGGCGGCGACCGCGCATAATATCGTCAGCGTGGCTAACTCCCCTGTCTCCTCGATCACCTGCAGCGCCCAAACCAGCCACACCGATTCGAAAAAGAGGAGCGCGTGCAGCAGGTCTATGCCGCCGGCGAAAAAACCCATGATCACGAATAAGAGCGCGAGAACGACGCCGACCCCCGCATGCAATCCGGCCGAGCGCGCCGCCGCGAAGAGAAGCAGCCAAAGCAGGAGGACGCCGGCCGCCGCGACGCCGAGCGCCTCGCCCATATGCGGCGCCATCTCGGGAAATCGTGCCTGAAGGCCGAGCCGTGCGCCGATAAGGCTGCCGATCCAGACGTGGAGACGCAGCCCGCCAATCGCAACGAGGGCGGCTAGCACTGCCGCCGCGCCCGCATAGACAGGCTGGCGCGAAATCACGTAGGCGCGAATGAGGAAGGCTGCCAGCAGGCCCGCCAGAACGATCTTGAAGAGCGCGGCATAGTTGTCCTCTTCCATCAGATCGAAACGAGGATTGCGCAAGGCGTCCACCACCCAGATTTTTTCGGTGCTGAGGATGTGGCCGACATGGAGCAGTACGAAGGCCAGATCGATCACGAAGACGATGCAGACAATCGTCGCGATCGGCCGGTCACCCCGTATGATCGCCGCGAGCCGGGCAATGCTGCGCATGGCCGCAGGTAGGCTGAGCAGCGCGGCCCAGCCGGTCCGGGAGCCCTCTTGTGTGCTTTCTAAAAGAGCTGGCGTTCCGACTATCTCAGGAACCCTTCATGGGCGGCCCTCAGACCGTCGGGCCGGGCGCGCCACGTGACCGAGCGGCAAGCGGGCGTCGCAAAATCTATTTCCTCACGAACATCGACGCGCTCAGGAGACTGGAATTCGGCCGTGCTTTCCCGGCGTAGTGGAACGTCTGGATGTAGAGCGTCTTCGTCTGGGCTTTCCAGGCATGCACCCGCATCGCCCCCTGGTCCCAGGTCTCGTCGCCCTTGCGTCCTATGATCTTCGCCAGCGCGGCCAGGACAGCGCCTTTGTTGAACCGATTGGGCAGCAACAGCGAACAAGCATAATTTACCGAATTGGCGAAATCCGGAGCCGCGGCCTTCATTTGTTTGTCGGGCTTGGACCTGGTCACGAGAAGAGTGAATTTCGCGCCGAAATCGGTGAACTGCCAGCCGTGGAATTCATCGGCCGGAACTTGCGGCTGGTAGGGCTTGAGCGCATTGCCTGACAGCTTCGAGAACTTGTTCGCCGTGGCAAGCGCGGCGATTGCTTTGATGTTGGGCAGCTTGCTGAGGCAGACAAGATCGAACATTTTCGCCGTCCGCGCCGGTCCCGGTTTTGCCGGTAATCCTTGTGCGATTGCTGGACCAGAGATTGCCAATATCCCGATGAGCACCGCCAACCGCATGATCAAAATTCACCTCGTTTCGACAATTGTGGGCCTGCGGTCTTATAGGATCGGCGGCGGCCTCGATCAAGCAGCTCGGCGGGCTTGGCCGCGTTTCGTTTGCACCGGCCTGCGGTTCATGTAGCATTGTCGCAGGCGGCGGGCGCGCGCAGCGATAAGAGGCTGCGCATAACCATGCGAATGCAAACAAGGTAAGGAAGAACCCATGGCCAGGCTCAACACAGTGTATTACGACCGACACGGCCGGCGGATGAGCCGCCGGCGCTTCGCGGGGCTCGCCGCGGCGACCGCGGTGGCTGCGGCGACGCCGCTTAGACATGGCCTTGCCGCCAGCAAGCTCAAGGTCGGTATCCTGCTACCGCGATCGGGGCCTCAGGGTCAGATCGGCGCCGACTGCCTGCGCGGTGTCGAGGTTGGCGTTCCGCTCCTCAGGGCCAAGGGTTTCCCCGAACTTGAGCTCATGCACGCGGACACCGAGACCAAGGTCGACGTCGCCCGCAGCCAGGCCGCGAAATTGATCAGCAGCGGGGCGCAGCTCATCATCGGCTGCTTCGATTCGGGCGCAACCATGGCCGCGGCGCAGGTCTGCGAGCAGAACAACATCCCGCTCGTGGTCAACATCGCCGCCGTGCCGAAACTGACCGAGCTCGGCTACAAGTGGGTTTTCCGCAATTTCCCGACCGGACCGATGATCGTCAAGGACGCGTTCCTGAACCAAAAGGAGCTGTTCGCGATTGCCGGCCGGGCGCCGAAGACGGTGGCGTTGCTTCACGTCAACGACACGTTCGGGACCAGTCTCGCCGGCGCGTTGTTCGCGCTGGCACCGCGATTCAAGATGCCATACAAGATCGTTGAGAAGGTCGCCTACAATCCTTACGGCCGCGAGTTCGCTGGCGAGATCCGCAAGGCCAAGGCCTCCAAGGCAGAGGCTGTGTGGATGGTCAGCCGGCTGAACGACGCAATTGCGCTCACCCGGGAGATGGTCAAGCAGCGCTACGAGCCGATGGGCATTATGTCGACCGGCCCCGGCTGGTACGAAGACGCCTATCTGCGCGCCATGGGCAAATATGGCGACGACGTGGTCAGCCTGGTGCCATGGCACGATGCGACCAAGCCGATGTCGCGCTCGCTGGCGGCGGCCTTCGCCCAACGCTTCCCCAACCGCAATCTTGGGCCCAACCACTCGCATACCTTCGAGGCATTGCTGGTCGCCTCCGATGCATTCAAGCGGGCGGGCACGACGAAGAACACGGCGCTGCAGGCGGCCCTGCAGGCGACCGACATCAAGGACAACGTCTCCACGGGCCCCGGCATCAAATTCAACGCGAAGGGCCAGAACCCGGAAACCAAGAACTCCGGTGTGCAGAACCGCGGCGGTAAGCCGCTGGTGATCCTGCCCAAGAGGGTCGCCGTCACAAAGCCGATCTGGCCGATGCGGGGATGGCGCAAACGCGGCTAGCGACGCCGGCGCCAAACCGGACCGCCGGCCGTATCGAGCGACGGGCATGGGATGAGGGCGTGAGCGCGTTGCTGCGCCCCTCCCGGTGCCCGGCTCGGATCGGTTGGCGGCCTTACCGTGGGCTTGGTGAAACAGGGATGAACGAGGCGTGATCCGCCCCACTCGCGTCGGCATCGTCGGCTTCGGCTTCATCGGAGCGAAACTCTACGAGGCGCTGAGCGACGCACACGAACCGGGGCTGGACGTCGCCTTCGTCTGGAACCGCTCGCCCGGCCGGCTGGCGGCCCTGCCCGAGCCCTTGCGGCTCGAGGCGCTCGACGGGTTCGCCGCGCACCAGCCCGACCTCATCGTCGAGCTTGCCCACCCTGATATTACCCGCAAGTTCGGGGCGGCTTTTCTGGCAGCTGCCGACTACCTGCCGCTCTCGGTCTCGGCCCTGGTCGACGAAGCGCTCGAAACCCGGCTCACGGAAGCCGCCGCCGCCCACGGAACCCGCCTGCTCATCCCGCATGGCGCCCTCATCGGCGTTGACAATCTGCGCGAGGGTGCGGCCAACTGGCGCGAAGTCACCATCACGTTCGAGAAGCACCCCGCGGCAATCGATTTTTCCGAATCGGGTCTCGGCCAGGAACCAATCACCGAACGGACGGTGGTCTTCGAAGGCAGCGCGCGCGAGATCGGCCGGCTGTTCCCGCGCAACGTCAACACGATGGTGACCTGTGCGCTTGCGACCGTCGGCCTCGACCGCTGCCGGGCGCGCCTGATCGCCGACCCGGCACTCAGCGTCGGCATTGCCGAGGTCGAGGCGGTTGGCGCAGACGGCGCAACGCTCACCAGCCGCAAGGAACAGCCGATGGCCGGCGTCTCCGGCACCGAGATGTTTGGCTCAATCCTGGGCTCGGTGCTGCGCGCGGCGGGGGCGCGCCGCAGCTTTGATTTTGTTTGAATGCTGGGATTTCGTCTGAGCGCCAATAAAATCCAGCTTGGCCCCGTCATGGGGCCGCCTCACAGCCCCAGATAGGCTTCGCGCACGCGGTCGTCGTGCAGAAGATCCTCGCCGCGTCCCGACATGACGACGCGGCCGTTCTCCAGCACATAGGCCGTGCCGGCGAGCTTGAGGGAAACAGCGACGTTCTGTTCGACCAGAATGATGGTGAGCCCCGCCGCGTTGAGCGCCTTGATGGTTTCGAACACCTCGTGGACCAGCGCCGGGGCAAGGCCCAGCGAGGGCTCGTCGAACATGATCAGCTCGGGCTGGCCCATCAGGCAGCGACCAATCGACAGCATCTGCTGCTCGCCCCCGGAGAGCGTGCCGGCCTGCTGGCCGGAGCGCTCGGCGAGGCGCGGGAACATCGTGAACACGCGCTCGATGGTGGCCGCGCGCTTGGCCCGCCCGCGTGGGGGATAGCCGCCGACCTCGAGGTTTTCCAGCACCGTGAGGCCGGCGAAGATCTGGCGGCCCTCGGCCACCTGGCCGATGCCGAGCGCACAAATGCGGTGGCTTGGCAGGCCGGTAATGTCCTTGCCCTTGTAGGCGATGCGGCCGCCGCGCGGGCGCTCGATGCCGGCGATGGTGCGGATCAGCGAGGACTTGCCGGCGCCATTGGAGCCGACCACCGCGACGATGGACCCTTCGTCGACGCCAAGCGATACCGCGGCCAGGGCCTGGGCGTCGCCGTAGTAAAGGTCGAGATCCTCTACTTCCAGAATCACAACGCTTCCTCTTCGCCAAGATAGCATTCGAGCACGGCGGGATCGGCGACGACCTGCTGCGGCGTGCCCTCGGCGATCAGCTGCCCGTGGTTGAGCACCACGACCTGTTCCGACAGCGCCATCACCGCGCGCATGACGTGTTCGATCAGCAAGATGGTGAGCCCGGTCTCGTCCCGCAGGCGGCGCAGCATCTCCACCATGCGGTCGGTCTCGGTCGGCCGAAGCCCCGCCATCACCTCGTCGAGCAGCAGCAGGCGCGGACGGGTCGCCAGCGCACGCGCGACCTCCAGGCGTTTGCGGTCCGGAAGGGTGAGGTTGGCGGCGTGCTGGTGGGCCTTGCCGTCAAGCTCGAGCAGTTCGAGATAGCCGCTGGCGGCGTGCTCGGCCGTGCCGACATGGCTGGTGGTGTGGAGCGCGCCGACGGTCACGTTCTCCAGCACGGTCATCTCGGCGAAGGGCTTTACAAGCTGAAAGGTGCGGCCGATCCCGGCATCGCAGATCCGGCTGGGGCGCAATCCGGTGACGTCGCGGCCGGCAAGACGGATACGCCCGGCATCGGGGCGGAAGACACCGGCGATCAAATTGAAGAGCGTGGTCTTGCCCGCGCCGTTCGGTCCGATCAGCGCAAACAGGCCCTTCTCGGGCACCGTGAACGACACACCGTCGACCGCGCGCAGCCCATGGAAGCTCTTGGCAACGCCGTCGATTTCGAGCAAGGCGGTCATGGGATCATCGCGCTCAGGGGGATCTGCGATGATCGTCCGGCGCACGCCGGAGACCCAGCAGGTCGCGAAACCAGGGCCAGATCCCGCGCGGGCGAAACATCACGATCAGCACCACCGCAAAGCCCCAGATCAGGAGTTTCAGGCCGTTCAGCTTCAGCTTCGGGTCGATCACCCCGGCCGATTTCAGAAAACCGATCAGCCAGGTGATGAACTCGGCGAGCGGGGTCAGGATGAAGGCGCCGACAATGGGCCCGAACAGCGTGCCGACGCCGCCGACGATCGGGGCCAGGGTCAGCTCGATCGAGCGCTCGATACTAAAGGTCGATTCCGGAAACAGGTTGTTGTTGTAGAAGGCGTAGAAAACGCCGCCGACGCCCGCGAGCGCGGAGGAGATCATCACCGCGAACATCTTATAGCGGAACACGTTGATCCCCAGCGCTTCGGCGGCGTCCTGGTCGTCGCGGATCGCCTGCCAGTAATAGCCGAGCTTGCTTTTGAGCAACGCGCGGCAGAGCGCCAGCGTGCCGACGGCAAGTCCCAGAATGACATAGAAGAACATAACCGGATGGCCGCGAAGCCGGATCAGGTCGACGCCCTGGCGGTCCGCCTGGCTGACCAGCAGAAACATACCCTCAGTGCCGCCCAGGAAATCGGCATGGTCGGCCATGATGCGGGTGAACTCTGCAAAGGCGATCGTGAGCAGCGCGAAGTAAACCCCGCCGACCGAGAACCGGAAGCCCAGATAGCCGATCACGCTGCCCACCAGCACCGCGATGGCGATCGCCGGAAAGACGCCCAGGATCGGTGGAATGCCGAGTTTGGAGAAGAGATAACCCGCGGTGTAGGAGCCGATGCCGACGAAGAGCGCATGGCCGATCGAAAGCAACCCCGCAAAGCCCAGCATCAGGTTCCAGGACTGTCCGAGCAGCGCCGTATAAAGCACCAGCGTGGCAATGGTGATGATGTAGGACGACGCCCATAACGGCGTCGAAACCAGAACGGCGAGCACGATGTAGAGCGCGGCAAGGCCCCTTAGCGTCAACACATCGGTCGGCCAAATCAGGCCGAGCGCGCCTTTGCTCAACCCCCCAGCCACCGATGCCGCGGCCTTGTTCATGCTCAATGCCGCGCCCTTCCAAGCAAGCCCTGCGGCCGCAGCAGCAGGACGAAGATCAGCAGCGCGAAGCTGAACGCCGTCTTGTAGGACGGCTCCCAGAGAGCCGCCAGGTCCTCGGAAAGTCCGATCAGGATGCCGCCCAACAGCGCGCCCGGCAGACTGCCCAGGCCGCCGATAATCACGATCACGAAGGCGAGCAGCGTATAGCTGGGCGCAAGGTAGGGGCGCAGCTCGATCAGCGGCAGGATGATACAGCCGGCCGCGCCCAGACAGGCCGCGCCGATGCCGAAGGTGAGCGCGTAAAGACGGTCGACGTTGAGCCCCACGACCTTGGCGCCGAGGCGGTTATCGGCGCAGGCCCGGATCGCCTTGCCGGTCGCGGTGTATTTGAAGAAGGCAAGCAGGATGGCCGCAACAAGCATCGCCGCTATCGCGGCATAAACCTTGGTCTTGTCGATGAACAGCTTGCCCACGGCAAAACTGTCGAGCGCGTAGGACACATTGGCGCTCTGCGGGTCGGGTCCAAATACCAGCAGGCACCCGCTCACCAGCATGATGGCCAGCGCCGCCAGCAGCAGGAACTGCATATGGTCGGGCAAATGCGCGACCCGGCTGATCACCGCGGCCTGCAATCCGTAGCCGAAACCGAACATCAACAGTGCGGCCGCCGGCACCGAGAGCAGCGGGTCGATCCCGAGCCAGTTGAACATCACCAGCGCAAAATACATGCCCAGCACCATGATCTCGCCATGGGCGAAATTGACGATGCGGATGACGCCGAAGATGACCGAAAGGCCGAGTGCGCTGAGCCCGTATACGAGACCGGTCAGCGCGCCGCTGGAGGCCGCATTGGCGCAGTTCCAGGCAGTATCGCCGGAGCGAAAGCAGTAGGTCGCGCCGCGATAGATCGCGGACACGAACGCGATGAGTTCATTTGCTAGAGCGTCCAAGAGGGCTATCGCATCCAGGAGGGCAGTTCGACATGGCGGGTCAGGGTTGGCGGCGCATCGGCGGCCGGGCGGTCATCCGGTCCGGCCACGGCGTATTTTGAAGCGCCGGCTTTCGCGCTCAACCCCGTCTGTTCCAAGGCCGCGAGTGCCAGAGCGGCCTGGTCACCGCCGCAGCCCCGGCCACACCGCGCGGGCGGCCGGCGCCTGAGGCGTCAATCCATTTTGTGTCGGTCATAATCGGCCCCGCCTTGAGTCCCGCGTTCTTGTGTGTGAACGCGCTTGTTTGTTGCCTCAAGTCCCTGAGCCGACTGTACACGATCTGCTTAGCCTCGCAAGACGGGGCCCCTCGGACGATCATTCAAGCGATGTTCGCGGTGGCAGATGGCGGCGGCGCATTCCTCAGCCGCCGGCGCGCCGCGATCAGACGACGCCTGCCTGCCGCCAGGCGTCGATTTGGTCGGGCGTAAACCCGATCTCGCACAGGATCATGTCGGTGTGCTGGCCCAGCGCGGGCGCGGCCCTTGATCCCGGCGGGGGCGGTTCGACCGTAAAGGGCGAGCCAATTACCTTGAGTGGTGCGCCGTCCGGCCGGTCTTCCAGCCGCTCCACCAATCCAGGCGGCGCCGGCGGCGCATCGAGAATCGCCCGGCCTTTGAGCTGCTCATCTGCGAGCGCCGAGGGCAGATCGCGCACCACAGCGCAGGGAACTCCCGCATCCTTCAGCCGCGCCACCCATTGCGCGGAGGATGCGGCGCGAAAGGCCTCGGCCAGTTCGCTCACATCGGCGCCCTCGCTGAGCGCGAGCGTCTTGTGCAGCGCGGAAACCTGATGCGGCGCCAGGGCAACCACGCAAATCGCCCCGTCGCTGGTCGGATAGGTATTGTCGCTCGCCGATCGCCCCGCCGACATATTGCCCAGCCGCGCCGGCGTGACCCCCGATTGGAAGTATTCGCTGACCTGCATGGCCATCAGCGACAGCGCCGTGTCCATCATCGCAACGTCTATATGGCTGCCCTCGCCCGTGGTTCGGGCTTTGAGCAAGCCGCCGGCGATGGCGAAGGCGGCGGCGTATCCGGTCGGCACGTCCACGGCAAAATAGCCGGCGCGCAACGGATCGCCGTCGGCAAACCCAGTGACCGACATCATGCCCGAAGCGGCCTGGATCGCCCCGTCGAAGGCGGGCTCGCCAGCCTTGGGGCCGGATTGGCCGTGCCCGCTGATCGAGCAATAGACGAGCTCGGGCCGGCGCGCCCGGATGGTCGCGGCATCGAGGCCCAGCCCGGCCATCACACCTGGGCGAAAGCTTTCGACGATGACATCGGCCCGTGCGATCAGCGGCGCCAGTATCTCCCGCGCCGCTTGCGATTTGAGATCGAGGGTCAGGCTTCGTTTCGAGAGGTTGAAGGCGATAAACCCGGCCGAGGTGCCAAGGTCGCTATAGGGCGGCGCGGCCATGATCGACCGCATCATGTCTCCGCCTCCGGGCCGCTCGATCTTGATCACGTCGGCGCCCTGCAAAGCCAGCTGCATGGTCGCGAAGGGACCCGCGATCACTTGCGTGAAATCGAGCACCATTACGTCTTCGAACAAGCTGCCAGTCATCTGCGCCAGGGCAAATCGGTTTGGCTCGTTTCGGACCAATCCAGCACTTATTCTAGAGCATTTTCCACTTTCGTGGAATCGGCTCCAGCCCGCTCCCCCGCCCGGCCACCCCGAGGATACTGCCGTTGGGTGGCCGGGCGGGGGAGCGGGCTGGTGATGCCAACTGAACTGAAAATGCTCTAGCCGCCATTTTTGGCGATCTTTGCCAATACCCGTTCCGGCGTTAGCGGAAGGTCGAAGACCCGCCCGCCGATCGCATGGGTCACCGCATTGGCAACCGCTGGCGCCACGCCGATAAGCCCCGGCTCACCCACACCTTTGGCGCCGAAGGGGCCGCTGTCCTCATGGGCTTCCACGATGATCGCGTGAATATTGACAGGCGTGTCAAGCGTACCCGGCACTTTGTAGTCCATCATGGTCGGGTTGGTCGGCTGGCCGGCGTCCCAGGTCAGCTCCTCACAGAGGGCATAACCGAGACCCTGTACGAGGCCGCCTTGGATCTGGCCTTCGACGGCGGCGGGATTGATCGCCTTGCCGACATCATGCGCGGACCAGGCCTCCAGGACCTCGACCTGTCCGGTCACCTCATCGACCTCGACCTCGACGATCTGGGCGCCAAAAACGTAGGTTCCGATCCGGGCAAAAGGAAAATTGGTCATGATCGCGCGTTTGGGGTCGAACGCCTCGCCGTCATAGACGAGCGAGCGTGTGCCGATGACCGGGCCGCCGGTCACGTAATGGGCGCGGCCGGAAATTTCCGCAAATCCCAATGACTTTTCCGGCACCCCCACGATGCCGATCCGCCCGCCGTCGCGGAGCTCGAGATCGGCTTCGGCACATTCGAGGATCTCAGAGGCGTGACGAAACATCTGGCGCGCGGCGTCGCCAGCGGCGTCCTCGACCGCGCGCCCGACCATATAGGTGACGCGCGAGCCGCCGGTTCCCCAGTTGTAGGGCGAGGCGTCGCTGTCGGGCGCCACCAGGTTGATCTGCCCGACGTCGAGTTTGAGCGCGCTGGCACAGATTTGCGCCAGCGCGGTGTCGGAGCCCTGGCCGATATCGACCGCGCCGGTATTGAGTGTCGCGGTGCCGTCCTCGAGCACGCGCACGATCGCCGAGGTGCCCAACAATCCACAAATATGCGCAAGGCCGGCCACGCCGATGCCGCGGCGCTTGCCGGCTACGGGGGCCGGTTGGCGGCGGCGCTGCCAGTCGGCGGCGTCACGGGCGCGCTCCAGGCATTCACGAAAGCCCGACGAGGTGACGCGCTGGCCGCCGACCCAGCGGTCTCCCGTGGCGACCGCATTGCGCAGCCGCAGCTCTATCGGATCGATGCCCAGACTTTCGGCGATCTGGTCGATCTGACATTCAGTTGCAAAGGTCACCTGGGGATTGCCGAAGCCCCGGAACCCGCCGGCGCGCAGTTTGTTGGTGTAAACGACCCGGCCGGTGAGGCGGCTGTGCGGAATGTTGTAGGGTCCGCGCGCCATCAACAGCCCAAAGCCCAGCACCGCCGCACTATCCTCGGCATAGGCGCCGCCGTCATATGTGACGTCGAGTTCGTGCGCGATCAGCGTGCCGTCCCTTTTTGCGCCTGTCTTGACATCGATCCGCGCGGCGTGCCGCGAGCGCATCATCATCATATCGTCGGTGCGGCTGAGGGTGAGCTTGACCGGCCGGCCGGTCGCCTGCGCCAACAGGACGGTAATCGGCTGCACGGTTACGCCCGACTTGCCACCGAAGGCCCCGCCGACCGGCGGCGTGATGGCCCGGATCTTGGACATCGGCAGGCCAAGCGCCTTTGCAAGGGTCGCCTGCACCTTGTAGATCGACTGGTTGGCCGACCAGACCGTGACCTTTCCGGCCGCGTCGATCTCGGCCAGCGCCGAACAGGGTTCGATGTAAACGTGCGACTGGGCTTGAACGGTATAGCTGTTCTCGATCACAACGTCGCAATCGGCCCAGGCAGCGCCGGTGTCGCCCTCGATGATCTCCTGATACGAAACCAGGTTCGGGCCCAGATCACCGATCCCCGGGTTCTTGTCGTAGGAGGCAAAGTCCGGGTGAACCAGCGGCGCATTTGCCGCCAGGGCCGCCTCGATGGTCAGGACCGGCGCGCACTCTTCGTAGTCTATTTCGATCAGCTCCAGCGCGCGCCGCGCCGTGCCGAGATCGCTCGCCGCGACCGCGGCGACGGGCTCGCCGACATAGCGCACATAGCCGGCGGCGAGCGCGGTCTCATCATTTATGAAACCGCCCCAACGATTTAGCGGAATGTCCTGTCCGGTGAGCACCGCCTTGACGCCCGGCAGCGCGCGCGCGGCGGAAACATCGTACCCGGTGATGCGGGCGAACGGATAGGGGCTGCCCAACAGTGCGCTGTGCAGCATGCCGGGTCGATAGAGATCGTCGGAATACATCGCCTTGCCGGAGACCTTGTCGCCGGCATCGAGGCGCGGCAGACGGTCGCCCACCCCGCGCGTTGTCCGCTCACCGTCCATTCTGTCCCTCCTCCGCGCTCAATCCTGCAACCGCCGCCTCAAGGATCTTCACGTAGCCCGAACACCGGCAGATGTTTCCGGCAAGTGCAGCCCGCACGTCATCGATGGCGCAAGGCCCGCCCCGGCGCTTCAGGCCAACCAGGCTCACAACGATCCCCGGCGTGCAATAACCGCACTGGACGGCGCCATGTGTCGCCAGGGCGCGCTGCAGCGCCGCGGCCTCGCCGGTTTCCGTCAGTCCCTCGACGGTTAGAATGTCCCGGTCCTCGCAATCGACGGCCAGCATCAGGCACGCTCGGGCCGGCCGGCCGCCCACCAGCACGGTACAGGCACCGCAAACGCCCTGATCGCAGCCTCGCTTTGCGCCGGTCAGATGCAGCGCATCGCGCAAAACGTCGAGCAGGGTACGATCGGCGCGCACCGCCACATCATGCGGCTCGCCATTGACGGTCAGTTGCGCAAGCACCGGTTTCATTGGCCAGCACCGCCGGCGTCGGCCTTGGCCGCCGCAATGGCGCGCGACAGAAGTCCCGGCAGGATTTTCTTCCGGTAGGCCGCGGAAGCCCGGATGTCATCCTCGGGTGCAATGGCCTCGCGCAATATGTCCGCTGCGCTGGAAATGTCGGCCTCGCTCAGCGCGGAGCCGACAAGGATCCGTTCTGCTTCTTCGACGCGCACCGGTACCGGCCCACAGCCACCGATCGCAACACCGATCTCCGCGCATCGTGCATCGGCAAGCCGCAGTGTCACCGCCACGGCTACGGTAGCAAAATCCCCTTCCACCCGCGCGAGCTTGAGATAGGCGGCGCCGGACGCATCGTGCGCCGGCGGCAGGTCGACATGGGTCAGAATTTCACCGGGTTCAAGCGAGGTGGTGAGCATGTCGACGATAAACTCGCCAACCGGCTCGCTGCGCTCTCCATGCGGCCCCGCGATCCCGATCATCGCCCCGATACACACCATCGCGGTGGGCCAATCGGCGGCTGGATCGGCGTGGCAGAGCGAACCTCCGAGCGTCCCGAACGCCCGAATGGCCGGGCTGGCGATCTGGCGGGCCGTCACTGGCAACAAACGATGCGCGCCCTCCACGCTCAGCTCCGCCAGCGATTGGTGCGTGACCATGGCGCCGATCCGCAAACCACCGTCGTCGCGCGCTTCAATCCGATCGAGACCGGGGATGCGCCGCAGCGAAATGACGTGGGACGGCGCCAGAATGCGGGTGTTCATCATGGCGACCAGGGACTGGCCCCCGGCGAGGCAGCGGGCCTCGTCGTCGGCGGCGAGCAGGCGCACGGCCTCCCCGATCGTCTCCGGCGCGCTATAATCCATTGTCCCGCCCTACCCCAAAACAGGTGACAGATCGTTGCTGCTATAGTGAAGTAACATTACAAGAAACGGAACTTAGGCCATGTCCGACGCAACAAACCACATCCCGATCATCGATTTGGCGGCCTACCGGGCCGGCGAGCAAGGCGCCCGCGAGGCGGCGGCGGCGCGGATCACCGCGGCGTTGGAAACCAGCGGCTTCTTCGGTATCAGCAGTCACGGCGTTCCGGACCGGATCATCGCGGAAGCCTTCGCCGCCGCGCAGGACTTCTTCGCCCTGCCGATGGACCGGAAGCTCGGCGTCAAGATCAACAGTGCCCATCGCGGCTATATGCCGATGGCCGACCAGCACCGCGCCGAGTCCCAGCACGCAAATCTCAGCGAATCCTTCCTGGTCGGAACCGAGCTGGCGCTGGACGACCCCGACGTGATGGCCGGCCTGCCGCTCCACGGCCCCAACCAATGGCCCGAAGGGGTAGCGGCGCTGCGCCCCGCGATGGGGGCTTATCACGAAGCGCTGGCCAAAGTCGGTATGTTGTTGGTCGATTTGTTTGAAGCCGCATTGGCTGTTGAGCCAGGATTCTTGCGGGGCAGCTTCGGCAAGCCCATGGCGTTCATCCGCGCGTTGCACTATCCGCCGGCGCCCGCTGATTTGCCCGATGACCAGTTTGGCGCCGCACCGCACAGCGATTTCGGCTTTGCGACGATCCTGGCCCAGGACGATGTCGGCGGGCTGCAGGTCCAGACGCTTGACGGCCAATGGGTCGATGCGCCCAACCTTCCGGGCACGCTGCTCGTCAATGTCGGCGACATGCTGATGCGCTGGACCAACGATCGTTTCCGGTCCACCGCCCACCGGGTCATCAATGCGGACGCATCGGATCGGTACTCGATCCCCTACTTCTTCGATCCGCAGTTCCGCACGGTGGTTGCCTGCATCGAAAGCTGTCAGTCGCCGGAAAACCCATCGCGCTATGAGCCGACGACCTGGGGCGATTTCCTGACCGCGCGCTTCGATGCAAACCACAAGTATCGCCAGGAAGCTGAAGCAACCGCGTAGATTTTCCGTCAGAGTCACCAAAATTCGCGCGCTATACCAGTGACGGCAGGAAGAGCGATATCCACGGGATCAATACGATCAGCGTCAGCCGCACGATGTCGGCCATCCAGAACGGCGTGACGCCGGCGAAGATCGTGCCTGTCGACACGTCTTTGAGCACACCTCGCAGGACGAACACGTTCATGCCGATCGGCGGCGTGATCAGGCTGATCTCGGTCACCACGACGATCACGATACCAAACCAGATCAGATCGAAGCCAAGCGCGCTGACGATGGGCACGAAAACCGGCACCGTCAGCAGCAGCATCGACAGGCTCTCGAACACGCAGCCAAGCAACAGGTAGATCACCAGGATAACAAGGATGACCGCCATCGGCGGGATGCTCATCGCCTGGATCTGCGCGGCAAGCTGATTGGGCATGCCGGTCTCATTGATGTAGTCGGCAAAAATCAGGGCGCCGATCAGCACCACGAACAGCATCGAGGTCGTGACCGCCGTCTCGGCCAGAATGAAAAAGAGCCGCTTCCAGGTCAGCTGGCGGCCGAGCAGCGCAAAGACAAACGCACCGAATGCGCCGATCCCGCCGGCCTCGGTGGGCGTGAAAACGCCGATATAGATGCCCCCGATCACGACCACGAAGAGGATCGCGACACCCCAGACCCGCGATAGCGCGCGCGCCCGCTCGCGCCAGCCACTGCGCGCGCCGGCCGGTCCCTGCTTAGGGTCGCGACGGACGACATATTGAACGGCGCCCATGTAACAAAGAATGCCAAGAAGACCGGGCAAGATGCCGGCGGCAAACAGCTTTCCGATGTCCTGGCGGGTCATGATGCCGTAGAGCACCAGAATGACGCTGGGCGGGATCAGTATGCCAAGCGTTCCGCCCGCGGCGATCGAGCCCGCCGCAAGACGGTCGCTGTAGCCATAGCGCCGCATCGACGGCATGGCGACCTTGGCCATGGTGGCGGCGGTCGCCAGGCTCGAGCCGCAGATCGCGCTGAACCCCCCGCAGGCAACCACAGTGGCCATGGCAAGACCGCCGCGAAGATGCCCGAGGAACGCGTTCGAGGCGGCATATAGTTTCTCCGACAGGCCGGCGCGCCCGACAAAAACGCCCATCAGGATGAACAGCGGCACCACGGACAGCTCGTAATTCTCCGCGCTGCGCCGCGCCTTCTCGCCGACGATGAAAAGCGCCGGCCCCCAGCCGCGGGCAAGCGCGAAGCCGAACGTCCCGACGATCGCCATGGCGAAGGCGATCGGCACCCGAATGAATACGAGCACGATGACCACTGTGAACGCGATGGCGGCTTCAAGCATCGGCGGCCGATCAGATGAAGCCAGGTTTGGGGTCACGCGCGCCACGCAGATAGCGCAGCAGGTTAGCCAGGAATATGAGCGCGCCGATGCCCGCCAGAACGCACATGAAATAGACGGCCGGAGCCCGCCCCCAAACCAGGTACTCCCAGGTCTCGTGATCCTCGCGCAGCCGCTCGGCGAGCAGCCAGAGGCACCAGCATGTGGTGCCCAAGACCACCGCGCCGACCGCATTCATCACAATCTGGCGAATCGGCACCACCCACCGGGGGGTCAGCCCGTCCAGCAGATCGACAGTGATGTGCGCTTCCTGACGGCACACCGACGGCAGCGCTGCGTAAATGATCGCCGCCATCAGGATTTGCACGATTTCGTTGCCGCCGGGCAGCGGTGCGCTGAACAGATAGCGGCCGATGACATCGACCATGGTCACCGCCATCAGCGCAAACAGCACAATGCCGGCAGCGCCCCCCGACAGCGCGTGAATGGCTGTCGTGAATGCGCCGCCGGTGCGCCAGAGCTGGGAGTAATCCGGCTCAGAGGTTTCCACCGGATCCGCCATGAGGGCCCTATCGGGCTACTTGCCGTTCTTGGCCTTGGCGACTTCGGCGCGGAACTCCTTGAGGACGGCCGCTGCGTTGCTCACGCCCATCTTCTGTGCCCGGCCGATCCATTCGGCGTCGAGGTCCGCCAGACGGGTCCGGATCTCGCCCGTCGTCTTGGCATCGAAGGCGGCAATCGTGTTGCCAGCGGCGCCAAGTCCCTTGATAGCGACCTGGTCGGCCTTGTCCCAGGTCGCGCCGATCAGGCCCGAGAGATGCTCGCCCGAAACCTTCCACAGCATGGCCTGCTTGTCCTTGCCGAGGCGGTCGTAAAAGCCCTTGTTCATGATCACGGCGAAGCTGGAGGTATAGAGGTTTCCGGGATAGCTGTAGTGGAACTTGACAGCCTTGCCGAGGCGGAAACTCCAGATCGTCTCAATCGAGAAGAGGATCCCCTTGGCGACCCCGCGCGACAGGATTTCATGCGCCTTGGTCACCGGTGCGGACACCGTCACCAGGCCCAAACGCTGCGCGATCCGGCTTTGGGTGCCACCACCGGTGCGGACCTTCAGGCCCTTGATGTCGCCGATCGAGGTGATCGGCCCGCTGGTGTGCAGCATGCCGGGGCCATGGCTGAACAGCGCCAGCACGACGACGCCCTTGTGCTCGCCTTTCTTCAAGAAGTGCTTGGAATAGGTCCGCCAATACGCGCGCGAGATCTGCTCGCCGTTGCCGCCGCTGCCGGGCAGTTCCACCATGTCGGTCAGAACGAAGCGGCCGGTGGTGTATCCATGCGTAATCCAGGCCACGTCCGTGATGCCGTTGCGCACCCGGTCGTAAAGGTCACGCGGATTGATCGGCGGATAGGTCATCTTGACCTGAAGTTTGCCGCCGCTCGCCGCCGCAACCTCCTTGATCCAGGTCGGCCACGCTGTTGTGTTCATCGCGTGTTTGGGGCCGGCATAGGTTTCAAGCTTGATGGTTTCTGCGTTGGCCGCGCCGGCACATACGCAGGCAGCTAATGAAAGCGCGGCCGCGCCTGCAAAAATGATTCTCATACTCCCCTCCCAGATTGTGTTTTCCCGCCCGCCTTTGCCACTAATTGCGGGTGCCGTAACATTAAGCCAATATGCCGGAAATCCAAGGTCGAACGACGGTAGATTGTCTTTGGAGTAAAACAACTTGGCTGAAGAAGAACTGCTTGTCGAAAAACGCGGGCCCGTCGCGCGGCTGGTGATCAACCGCCCCGAACGGCTGAACAGCCTGCGCATGGGCGTCACCGACCGGGCGATCCTCGAAGCTCTGCGCTCGCTTGGCGCCGACGACACCACCAAGGTCGTGCTGCTAACCGGTGCGGGCCAGCGGGCGTTTTGCACCGGCTGGGATATGGAGGCGATCGGCGAAACCTCGCTGGCCGACCTCGAACGAATGATCCGGACCAATCTCGAGCTCTTCTTCGGGGTCTGGAATGCGCCGATTCCCGTGATCGCGGCGATCAACGGCTATGCGATCGGCACCGGCTCCGCCTTGGCGCTGTCCTGCGATTTGTCGCTGGCGGCGGACAACACCCGCCTTGGCGAGCCCGAAATCCGTCATGGTGCGCTCTCGCCTTTTCTTGCCCTGCCCTTCATGACCCACAGCAAGGCGGTTCACGAAATCTATTACACGGGCGACCTGGTCGACGCGGTCGAGCTTCACCGGCTCGGTCTGGTCAACCGCGTCGTGCCGGCCGACGAGCTAGAAGAAACCAGCTGGCGCTATGCCGAACGTCTGGCCAAAGTCCCGGGCTTTTCCCTACAGATGACCAAACGAAGCTTGCGCGCGGCCTACGACGTGATGGGCTTTACGTCGGCAATCCGCCAGCACGGCCTCGCCGATACGCTCGTCATCGGGGCGGACTTCCCCGAACAACGGGCGCTCCTCGACATCCTCGTCAAGCAGGGCATGCGCGCCTTTCTGGACGCCCGTGATGGGCCCTTCAACGAGAAGGCGTGAGCGAGGGGCATGGACGCGATCGTTGGCCGGTTTCTTGAGCGGCGCGCCCTCCTCGACCGTCAGAAAACCGCGATCATCTGTGGCGATCGCCGCCTGACCTTCGCAGAACTCGACGCGCTGGTGGCGCGGATGGCGGGGCTGCTCGCCGCCAAGGGCATCGAGCGCGGCGATCGGCTCGCGGTTTTGATGAAGAACAGCATCGCATTCTGCGCGCTCTACCACGCCGCGGCGCGGCTGGGTGCGGTGCTGTGCCCGATCAACTGGCGACTGGCCGGCCCGGAGATTGCCTTCATTCTGGGGCATAGCGAGGCGAAGCTGTTGGTCCATGGGAGCGAGTTCGCCGAGGCAATCGAGGCGTTGCCCACCCCGCCGGCGCTCGCGCACCGCCTGTCTCTCGGCGAAGACGGCGACGTGTCGACCGGCTTCATCGCGCATAAGCCCTTTACCGACCCCTGCCCCGCGGCGCCGGACGACCCGCTGCTGCTCGTCTACACCTCGGGCACCACCGGCCGGCCCAAGGGCGCTGTTCTCACCCAGGCCCAGATGTTCTGGTCCTCGGCGACCATGGCCACCACGCTCGACTATCGCCGCGGCGATGTTGGCCTGATCCCGGTGCCTTTGTTTCACGTCGGCGGGCTCTCCTTTGCGACGCTCTTTGTTCATGTCGGCGCCACGGCCGTGCTCATGCCGGCCTGGGAGGCCCAAGCGGCGCTCGCGCTGATCGGCCGCGAAGGCATCAACCACTTCTTCGCGGTCGCCGCCATGCTGGAGGGGCTGGCGCAGGCGCCCGGCTACCAGAGCGCCGATCTGGACAGCCTGCGCTGGATCATGTCGGGCGGCGCCCCGGTTCCGGTCGCGCTCATCCACCGCTTTGCCGAGCGCGGCATCCCGGTGATCCAGACTTACGGCTCGACCGAGACGGCCGGACCGGCGGTCGTCGTCGACATCCCGAACGCGGCGACGAAGGCCGGCGCGGCGGGCTTGCCGTTCTTTCATACCGACATCCGCATCGTCGATGACCGCGGCGCGCCATTGCCCGCCGATCAGCCGGGTGAGATCTACATACGCGCACCGCATGTGACCTCTGGGTACTGGCGTGACGACGAGGCAACGGCGCGGGCGTTCGATGGCGCCTGGTTTCGGTCCGGCGATATCGGGCGGATCGATGCCGACGGCTATCTCCATATCCTCGACCGCAAGAAGGACATGATTGTCAGCGGCGGCGAGAATATTTATCCAGCAGAGGTGGAGCGTGTGCTGGCCAGCCACGCTTGCGTCGCCGAGGTCGCCGTGATCGGCGCGCCCGACGCGCACTGGGGCGAGGCCGTTTGCGCCGTGGTGGTGCCGACATCCGGCACCGAACCGACGCTCGATGCCCTGACGCGGCACTGCGAGGGCAATCTCGCGCGCTACAAGCACCCGCGACGGCTCATAATCCGGGATACACCTTTGCCGCGAAATGCGACCGGAAAGATCCTCAAACACGAGCTGAGACGCGCGCCCGGCGGGTAGGGCAGCAATTCCGGAGACGCAGGGCGAAGGGATTGACGGCGGCGGATTACTCCGCACACTGCTTGGCTTCAGGCGAACGGCGCAGAAAAGGGAGTGGCATGGCGGGGCCCAAATACATCGTCGCAACCGACGTCGGCGGGACGTGCACCGACACGGTCGTCATCGCCGCGGGCGAGCCGTTCCATATCGGCAAGGCGCTTTCGACCCCGCCCAACTTCGCCGACGGCGTCATCGATTCGATCGCCGTTGCCGCCGACGCCATGGGCACGACGGTGGAGACGCTGTTCTCGCAAAGCTATCTTTTCGTCCACGGCTCGACCGTGGTCGACAACACCGTCCTCACTCAAGATGGCGCCAGAACCGGGCTCATCACCACCGCGGGCTTCGAGGACACGCTGCTCGTCACCCGAGGGGCCTACGGCCGCTGGGGCGGGCTTCCCGAAGAGCGGGTCAAGCATCCGGTGGCGACCGACCGGGCCGATCCCCTGGTGCCGATGGAGCGTATCCGCGGCGTCCGCGAGCGGGTCGACTACAAAGGCGCCATAATCCAGCCGCTCGACGAGGCCGAAGCCGAACGCGCGGTCCGCTCGCTGATTGAGGACGAAGGCGTTGAGGCGATCGCCGTCAGTTTTCTCTGGTCGTTCTACAATCCCGCCCACGAGATCAAGATCAAGGACATCGTCAAACGCATTTCGCCCGAAACCTATGTGACCCTTTCGAGCGAGATTGCGCCGGTGCCGGGCGAGTTTGAGCGCACCTCCACGGCCGTGATCAACGCCTATGCCGGGCGCATGAGCAAGGCCTACATCAACAATCTGGAACGCCAGCTCGCCGAGCGCGGCTATGCCGGGCAGATCATGGTGATGCAGGGCTATGGCGGCCTGCTGCCCGCCGCCGAAGCCGCCGACCGCGCCGTCGGCATGATCGAATGCGGGCCCGCGGCGGGTGTCATCGGCGCGAAGTTCCTGGGCGGCCTGATGGGGCAAGACAACATCATCGCCGCCGATATGGGCGGGACGACGTTCAAGGTCGGCGTCATCCAGGACGGCGAGATCGAATATGCCCGCGAGCCCATGGTCGCGCGCTTCCACTACGTCGCGCCGAAGATCGAGGTGGTCTCGATTGGCGCCGGCGGCGGCAGCATCATCTCGCTGGAGCCTGGCACCAAGGCGCCGAAGGTCGGCCCGCGCAGCGCCGGCGCCGATCCGGGCCCAATCTGCTATGGGCGCGGCGGCACCGAGGTCACGTTGACCGACGTGATGACGCTGATCGGCTACATGGATCCCGATATCTTCCTGGGCGGCCGGATGCGGCTCGACATCGATGCCGCGCGCCGCGCCTTCGAGACGCAGATCTCAGGCCCGCTCGGCATGTCGGTCGAGGAGGCCGCCTTCGGTATCTACCGGGTAGCGGCGGCGCAGATCGCCGATCTGATCCATGAGATCACCGTCGAGCGCGGCCTCGACCCCCGCGACTTCGAGCTCCACGCCTTTGGCGGCTCCTGTCCGCTCGTATGCGGTGTGTTCGGGCGCGAGCTGAGCGTCAAACGCATCGTCATCCCCTACACTGCAGCCGTGAACTGCGCCTTCGGCCTGGTCTCCGCCGATATCGTGCACGAGTATTCGCTCACCCAGACCTTGCCGGCGCCGAGCCCGGCCGACGCGATCAACGCGATCTATGCGCCGCTGCTCCAACAAGCGAAGGATCAGCTTGCCCGCGAGGAATTTGCGGACGATCAGATGGCCTTCAATTACGCCGTCGATCTTCGCTACGGGCTGCAGGTCCACGAGGTGACCACGACCGTCAACGGCGCCACGCCCTTCACCGAGGCGACGGTCCAGCAGCTGATGGACGATTTCGAGGCGCTCTACGAGCGGAAATACGGGAAAGGCTCGGCCTATCGGGGCGCCGGCATGGAGATGACCCAATTCCGCCTCTCCGGCCGCGGCAAGCTTGACCGCCCAGACGTGCCACGCGAAACGCTGGAGGGGCCGGATGCCAGTGCCGCGATTACTGGAAAACGTGATATATTCGTGGAACCGCTGAACGCTTTCGCGCCGGCCGATATTTACGATTTCACCAAGCTGCGGCCAGGAAACCAGTTGCCCGGCCCAGCGGTGATCCACACGCCGATCACGACGATCGTCGTGCAGAGTGGGCAGACCGCGACAATGGACGAGCTCCGCAACATCGTCCTCGACTTTCACTGAGGAAACATCATGGCAGTCGATCCGATTACCTTTTCCATCATCCGCCATCGCCTCTACCGAGTGGTCGACGAGGCGGTGATCACGCTGAAGCACGTCTCCGGCAGCGCCATAACCAACGAAGGCCACGATCTGATGGTCTCGCTCTACCGGGCCGACGGCTCGCTGCTGATGGGCGGTGTGGGCTTCCTCCACCATTTGACCAGCGCGGCAGAGGCCTGCAAGGCAATCATCCGGCGCTTTGATGGGCGCATCAACGAGGGCGATGTTTTCCTGTTGAACGACCCCTACACGGCCGCTCTGCATACCTCCGATATTTACCTGGTGGCGCCGGTTCACCATGACGGCAGGCTGGTCGCGTGGAGCGCTTGTTTCGTTCACGTCTACGACATCGGCGCCAAGAACCCGGGCGGCTTCTGCCCCGATGCGGAAGACATCTACACCGAGGGCTTCAGCTCGCCGGGCGTGCGGCTGGTCAACCAGGGCGAGCTCGATCAGGACGTCCTCGACACGTTGCTCAACATGGTGCGCTCGCCGGAGATGGTGGCGCTCGACATGCGTTCGATGATCGCCTGCAACAACGTTGCGCGCGAACGCATGGTGGCACTGATCGAAAAGTATGGCTACGACACGGTCGACGAAGCCTGCGGCCAGCTGATCGAGCAATCAGAGCAGCTGCTGCGCTCGCGCCTGCGCGAGCTGCCGAACGGCACCTGGGAGAGCCGCCAGTATCTCGAGGTGCTCGACGAGGTCTACAAGGTCAACCTGCGCATGACCAAGCAGGATGACAAACTCGTCTTCGATTTCACCGGGTCCAGCCCGCAATCCAAATACTCGGTCAACTGCACAAAATGGGCGTCGCTGGGCGGGCTCTTTGCGCCGCTTTTCCCGCTGATCTGCTACGACATCACCTGGAACGAGGGCTGTATCAAACCGATCACCATGATCGCTCCTGAAGGCTCGATCGTGAACTGCATCCGGCCCGCCCCGGTATCGGTCGCCACGGTGGGCGCTATCCAGTCGGTCAACAATGCCGCCTGCACCACCATCGGAAAGATGCTGCAGACCAGCGAGAAATACGTCAAGGAAGCCACCTCGGTCTGGCACGCAAATCACTTCGCCATCTTCAAGTTCGGCCGCAGCCAACGCGGCGGCGAGTCGATCGGCATCTTCACCGAAACCTTTGCCGGCTCCGGCGGCGCGCGCACTTATGCCGACGGCGTCGATGTCGGAGGTGAGATCCCCAATCCGATCTCCCGCATGGCCAATGTCGAGACCGTGGAGAACAACTTCCCGATCCGCTACCTGTTCCGGCGACGGATGCAGGACAGCGGCGGACCCGGCAAGTACCGCGGCGGCACTGGCATGGAGTTCGCGGTGGTGCAGCATGACAGTCCCGATGGCGGCCTGCACTACGTCGTCTCGGGCAAGGGCGCCAACTTCCCCATGAGCGAGGGTCTCGCAGGCGGCTACCCCGGCGCACCCAACTCCTACATCTGGGTCCACAACAACGAGACCACCGGGGATGGCACCAATATCGACGTGCGTGATTGCCTCAACATCGAGGACATGCCGGGCAAAAAACAGGCCGTGACCTGGGGCGTGTTCCCGCTGATGGACGACGATGCCCTTTACGTGCGCTGGAATGGCGGCGGCGGATTTGGTGATCCGCTGGACCGTGACGCGCAAGCGGTCGCGGATGATGTGCGCGGCAGCGTGGTATCGCCCGAGGCGGCCCGGACGGTCTATGGCGTTGTGCTGACCGAGGCCGGTGCAGGCACCAATGCGGGCGTGAGCGTGGACGTCGATCAGGACGCAACCGAAACGCTGCGCCGGTCCATGCGGGCGTCGCGGATTTCGGTAGCGGCCGCCGAATGAGCGCGCCCTTCTCCGGATCGCTCCATATCGTGGAGGGCAAGACCGGCCGCCAGATGGCCTGCAAGGGCTGCGACCAGCCTCTGGCGCCGGTCGGTAAGCCGTGGAAGCCGGCCTCCACGGTCAGGGAGCGGCCGATGGAGGGGGCGGGCGGCCGGGCCTATGCGAGCGCGAGCCACGTAGTGCTGCGCCGGTTTTTCTGTCCTGGCTGCGGTGCGCTCCTTGATACGGAGACGGCGATGGCTGGCGACCCCTACCTCAATGACGTGATCGACGCCTGAGCCGCGCCGGCCCGAAGGAGCAAACAGATGCACGACATCGAGGTTCGCCAGGAAATCGTCGACCGGGTGCTGGCCCGGCGCGGGCGCTATCACATTTTCGACACGCTCGACCCGGCCGAGACCGCCTTCGTCGTCATCGATATGCAGGGAACGTTCGTTGCGCCGGGCTCGCCTGCCGAGGTTCCGACGGCGCGTGGCATCGTCGCAAACATCAATGCATTGGCTGGCGAACTGCGCGAGCTCGGGGTCCTGATCTGCTGGGTGACGCATGCGAACCGCCATACCGGCAAGGCCAGCGACTGGGATGGCTTTTTCAGCAACTTCGTCGCCGAGGAGGTGCGTCAACGCACCATCGACAGCCTGTCGCCCGAGGGTGACGGCCAGAAAGTCTGGCACGAGCTGGTCGTTGCGGATCAGGACATACACGTCATCAAGAACCGCTACAGCGCCCTGATCTCCGGTTCGTCCCAGCTCGAGCGAATTCTGAGGAGCCGCCGCATCCGCAACGTGCTGATCGCCGGTACCAAGACCAATGTGTGCTGTGAGGCCACGGGCCGCGATGCGATGATGCTCGACTTCGATACGGTCATGGTTACAGATTGCCTGGCGGCGCTGTCGGACGACGAGCACCGGGCCACACTCGAGACCTTCATTCAGCAGTTCGGCGACGTGATGACCTCGCAGGAAGTGCTGGCCGTGCTGCGTGCGCGATCCAACCGGAACGCAGCGGAGTAACGCGGCGATAAAACGAAACATCGATCAGGGGAGATAAGCAATGCGCCGAATTCTTATTGGATTGACCGCGACCCTGCTGCTGGCCGCCATCGGCGCCGGCGGCGCCTGGGCCAAGACCTTGCGGGTGGCTCTGGTCCTGCCGGGGCCGATCACCGACGGCACCTTCAGCTCTGCTGCGCATAAGGGCATCAAGGCGGCGGAAAAGAAATACGACATCAAGGTATCGATCCGCGAGAACACCAAGTTCGCCGAATCCGAAGCGGTCTTGCGCAATTACGCCAAGGACGGTTACGACGTGATCATCGGCCACGGCTTCCAATTCGGCGAGCCGGCCAAGAAGATCCACAAACAGTTCCCGAAGACCTGGTTCGTCGTCAACACAACGAAAGTCTCCGGCGCGCCCAATCTGGCCTCCTTCGACAACCGGTGGGGTGATGCCGGCTACGTCGCCGGCGCCGTGGCCGCCCTCGTCAGCAAGACGGGCGTGATTGGTCATATCGGCGGCATCCCGGTACCGGTGATCAAGGAATACAACGAAGGCTTCCTGCGCGGCGCCAAGCGCATGAAGCCGGGCATCAAGGTGCTATCGGCTTATGTCGGCTCGTTCTCCGATATTGCCAAAGCCAAGGAGATCACCCGCTCGCTGATCGAACGCGGCGCCGACGTGCTCACCGCCACCGGAAACGAGAGCGTCATGGGCACGATCCAGGCGGCTAAGGAAGCAGGCGTCATGGCGATCGGCACCGCCTTCGATTCGGCCGCGCTTGCCCCCGACACCATCGTCACCACCGCCCTCGTCAACATGCACGTCAACATCGACCTGGCGATCGGGCAAATCGTGAAGGGAACGCTGAAGCCGCGAAACTACCTGCTCGGCTTCAATGAGGATGGCCTTGGTTTGGCACCATATGGAAAATTCGAGAATAAGCTCTCCGCCGGCGACAAGGCCAAGATCCGCCAGCTGATTGCGGACATCAAAGCCGGCAAGGTCAAGGATCTGCCAAAGGTCATCAAGTAGATCCCGGCCGACCGATCGCAACGGTCGGTGGCACCGGCCAGCGTCACTGCGCCGAAGCCGGCCAGCCGGCCGGTTCTCGAGCTGAATGGCATCACCAAGCGGTTCGGCGCGCTCGCGGCGAATGACGACATCACGCTGGCGCTCGGCCGCGGCGAAGTCCTGGGGCTGCTTGGGGAGAATGGCGCGGGCAAGTCGACATTGATGAATATTCTCGCCGGCTTGATCCTCCCCGACGCCGGCGAGATCTTGATCGAAGGTCGGCTGGCCCGCATCGCGGCGCCTCGCGATGCTGTCTCGCTTGGCATCGGCATGGTGCATCAGCATTTCATGATCGTGCCCACGCTGAGCGTGGCGGAGAATATCGCGCTGGGAAACCGGACGCTGCGGCCCCTGCCGCTCGATCTGTCCGGCGTGCGCGCGAAGATCAGACAGATCACCGACGATCTCGGCCTGCCCCTCGACCCGGACGCGGCAACGGCGCGCCTCACGGTCGGCGAACAACAGCGGGTGGAGATCGTCAAGGCACTGAGCCGTGACGCGCGGATCCTGATCCTGGACGAGCCAACCGCCGTGCTGACGCGCGACGAAGCCTCCGGCCTGTTTGACGCCGTAAAGGCGCTCGCACAAACCGGCGTGTCCGTTATCCTGATCAGCCACAAGCTTGAGGATATTTTCGCCGTTTGCGACCGGGTGGCGGTTCTGCGCCGAGGGCGCAAAGTGCACGAGACGTCCACAAAGGACACCGATGCCGATGGGTTGGTGCTGGCGATGGTCGGCGAAAGCATCACCGCTCCCGCCGCCCGCCGGAATTCCCCGCCGGGCAAATTGCTGCTCGAACTGGACGGTGTCGCCTTGCGGCGCGGCGACGGGTCGACCGCGGTCGATGGGGTGAGTTTCGATCTGCACGCCGGCGAGATCCTTGCCGTGGCCGGCATCGAGGGCAACGGCCAGCGTGAGTTGGCCGAGGCGATCGCCGGTTTGCAGCCACCGGAAGCCGGCCGCATCGTCTATGACGGCAAGGTGCATACGCGTGGCACTCGTACCATGGAGCTGCGCCGGCGCGGCCTGCGTCTCGTCCCCGAGGATCGTCACGCCGCCGGGATGCTGGTGGACAAATCTCTGCGCGAGAACCAGTTGCTGAGCCACCTCCACGCACGCCGGTACAACCGTGCCGGCTGGCTCAAACGACGTTCGGCCGCGCGGGATGCCCAAACCGTCATCGCCGATTTCGACGTTCGCGCGACAAGTTCGAATGCGGTCATGCGCAGCCTGTCGGGCGGCAACCAGCAGAAGATGGTGCTTGGGCGCGAGCTGGCCGACGGCCTGCGGCTCCTGATCGCCGCCCATCCGACACGTGGACTGGATGTGCGCACGATCGCCTTCATTCAGCGCCAGCTCCTCGATCTGCGCGACCGTGGGATCGCCATCCTGTTGATCTCCTCCGATCTGGGCGAGATCTGGCAATTCGCCGACCGAATTCTGGTGTTCGGCGGCGGCCGGGCGCATGGGCCCATTGGCGTGACGGAAACCACGCCCAGCGAGATCGGCGCCTGGATGGCCGGACACGCATGAACGCCCTGGTCAACCTCCTCGGCAGATCGGTCTATGCCGGCCCGGCTTTGGCCGGGTTTGGCGCCCTCTTTTTCATTGGGCTGGTGATCACCGTTGCCGGGTTCGACCCGATAGCGGCCCTATCCGCGTTGCTGTCGCAATCGCTGGGCTCGGTCAATGGCATCAGCGAAGTCCTGGTTCGCACCATCCCGCTGACGCTCACTGGGTTGGGTATCACGGTTGCGTTCCGCGCCCGCATGTTCAATGTCGGCGGCGACGGCCAGATCATCTTCGGCGCGATTGCCTTTGTCGGCTGCGGCCTGCTTTTTCCCACACTGACCGGCTGGCTTTTGCTGCCGCTAGCCGTGATCGCCGGCATCCTCGGCGGGGCAGTGTGGGGCGGGATCGCTGGCATTCTGCGCGCCCGTTACAATGCCAGCGAGATCATCGTCACGATCATGCTCACCTATGTCGCATTCCAGGGCCTGGCTTGGGCGATCCGTGGGCCGCTTCAGGAAAGCTCCGGGATTTTCCCGCGCTCAGAAGCGATTCCCGAGGCAATAAAACTGGGATTGTTGCTCGATGGCTCCCGTTTGCACTGGGGATTGTTCATCGCGCTCGGCGCGACCGTCGCCGTCACGCTTGCGCTGCGATACACCTCCTTCGGGTATCGGCTCGACGCGATCGGCGAAAGCCCGTTGGCCGCCCGCTATGGCGGTATCGGCGACCGCGCCACTGTGATCTTGTCGCTCGCGGTCAGCGGCGGTCTTGCCGGGCTCGCCGGCGCCGTCGAGATTGCGGGGGTCCACGGACGTCTCCACGATGCTTTCGCCGAGGGCACCGGCATCACCGCCATAGCGGTTGCGCTGCTGGCCCGCCTCAACCCGATATTCGTGCCGCTATCGGCGGCGATGTTTGCAGTCCTCAGCGTTGGCGTCGGCGGGTTACAGCGGCAACTGGGCATACCCTTCCCGCTTGTGCACATCATCGAAGGCATCGTGATCCTCGCATTTCTTGTCGCCACCCGGCTGCAACGTGACGCCGTGGAGGGCTGAGACGTGCTCGACCAGGTCTTTTTTGTCGGGCTGCTGGCGAGTGCGTTTCGCTTTGCTGCACCGCTGATGTTCGCGGCCCTTGGCGAAACCGTGGCGCAGCGCGCCGGTGTGCTGAATGTCGGCCTCGAAGGCATCATGCTGGTGGGCGCCTTTCTCGCAGTGTTGGGCGCCTGGTGGACGGGCTCCCCCTGGGGCGGCCTCTTACTGGCTATGCTCGGGGGTGCCGCGATGGCGGGACTGCATGCATTTCTCAGCATCACGCTGAGAGCCGACCAGATCATATCCGGCATCGCCATGATCGTTCTCGGTCTCGGCATATCCGGGTACGGCTTTCGGCTGACGCTGGGCGCCATGTCGCCGGCGCCGACCATACCCGCCTTCGCGCCGCTCAAACTATGGGGACTGGCCAAGTTGCCCATCGTCGGGCCGATCCTGTTCGGCCAGCACCTTCTGGTCTACCTGGCCCTGATCATTGCGGTGGCGCTTCACGTCTTTTTGTACCGGACCCGCTGGGGCCTCGACCTGCGAGCGGTTGGCGAGATGCCAGCCGCCGCCGACGCCGCCGGGATTTCCGTTCAGGCGGCCCGCTACTCGAGCGTAATCTTCGGTGGCGCGATGGCCGCTATGGGCGGCGCTTATCTCTCAACCGCCCAGTTGAGCGGCTTCGTTGAGAACATGGTCTCCGGGCGCGGCTTCATCGCCATTGCTTGCGTTGTTTTCGGGCGCTGGTCGCCCATCGGCGCCGTAGCAGCCGCGCTGTTCTTCGGCGCGGCCGAGGCGGCCCAGGTGCGGCTTCAGACGCTGAACCCCGACATCCCGTACCAGTTCTTCGTGATGATGCCCTATCTGTTGGCGGTGATCTTCTTGATCTTCCTGGCGCGGCGCTCGCGCATGCCCGCAGCACTGGGGGTTCCCTTCATGCCGCCCCGGTAAGCAGGCCGGGGCGTTGCCCATCTTCTGGCCGATCCTATTCGCTCGCCACCTCGTGGCCGATCTCGCGCTGGCATGCGCCGGGGCGCTTCGTCTCGTCGCCTGCCAAAGCCGGCTGGCACCTTGATTATCGAGGGGTCGGCGAAAGCTCGCTGACCGCGCCACGGTGGGAGGCACGGAGGTTTGCTGAACCGCCCTCATGCCGGCGCGCAAATTTCGTTCGTCATCCGCGCGGACAGCCGGCGCTTTTCGGTATATTCTGGGGCCATGAAATCGATCCTGGTTCCGCTCAAGGTCAACGACGACGGCGATAGCGGCTTGGCTGCGGCACTCACCGTGGCGCGCCGGTTCGACAGCTACGTGGAGGGCCTCGTCGTCGAGCCGGCGTTTCCGGTCCCGGTTGGCGACATGATCGCAGCCATACCCGTCGACGATACTCAGTTCATAGAGGACTGGCGGGCCAAGGCCCAGACGGCGCGTGGCCGGTTCGACACGGCCATGAAGCAGGCGGGCATCCCGGCCGCCCAACCGGCCCCGCCCAAGAAAGGGTCCTGGGCCGGTTGGCAGGAGACAAAGGGGTTTGAGGGCGCGGTCGTCGGGGAATACGGGCGGCTTTTCGACCTGATCGTGATCGGGCAGGCGAGCGAGGACAACAGGGGCGAGGTCACGGAGACCTGCGAGGCGGCTCTATTCGAGAGCGGCCGTCCGATGCTGCTCGCACCGCGCGATCCGGTCAAGACGCTGGGCGACACTGTCGTGATTTCCTGGAACGGCAGCACCGAGACCGCCCGGACGATCGGGCTCGGCATGCCGTTCATAGACGGCGCGAAGACGGTCTTTGTGCTGACGGTGGAGGGGGCCACGGTCGCCGGCCCAACGGGTGAGCAGGTGGCCGACTATCTTTCCCGGCGCGACGTTGCGGCCAGCGCCGTCACGGCGCAACCCGGCGAGCGCAGCGCCGGTGAGGCAATCCTCGAGGAAGCGGCTGCGCTCGGCGCCGACCTTCTGTTCAAGGGCGCCTACACCCACAGCCGGCTCCGCGCGATGGTCTTCGGCGGCCCGACCAAGCACATCCTTTCCCACGCCAACCTGCCAGTGATCATGGCGCATTGAGCGGAGCGGCGGTCCGTGACTTTCCGCATGGATTTGCATCTGTCGACAACCGCGCATTTGCAACGTTCGGCGGGCGCAGCAGCTGGAGCCGATTCCATGCAAGTGGAAAATGCTCTAGTGTCCTGCCCCGGAAATTCGTCCCACGAAATTCCGGGACAAGCAGGCCACTAAATATTTGAGTCTAGTGTGATTCAGCCCCCAAACTTCGTCACATAAATGCGACGAACTTCGGAACCATCACACTAGCCGGCATTAGAAATACCCAGGAAACCGGGGCTCACTGAGAGACGGTTCGGTCAGGGGACGCGGCTCACACCGGCTCAGGTATTTGATTATTCCCGTGAATATGCATAGAGTTTGATGCGGGGGAGAGGCGGATCCGATGAGCCAGACAACGATAGATGCGCCAGAGCAGGCCGCTCAAGATGCGCCGAAGCAGGCCGCCCAGGCGCCATTCGATCTCGATCGATTTATCCCCTATCTGCTTACGCGGATAACCGGGCGACTCGGGAACAGCCTGGCGGGCGCCCTGCGTCCGCTGCGGATGACCAACAAGCAATGGCGGGTTCTGGCGGTCCTGTCGGCAGAGGATGGCCGAACCATATCCGAGCTTTGCGCCTATACCGCCGTCGACCACTCAACGCTCAGCCGCGTCGTCGACCGGCTGGTTGACGAGGGTCAGGTTGAACGCGTCCCGAGCCCCGATGACGCACGCTCCACGCAGATCAAGCTGACCGATCGAGGGCGGGAGACCTTCCATGCGTTGCTTCCGATTGCCATCGCCCAGGCCAACTGGGCGATCAGCGGTATCGACCAGGCAGAACTCGACCAGGTGACCGCAACGCTCCGAAAAATGCTGAACAACATTCGCGTATCCCCCTACCCCTGACCAGTCCCACGAGTACGCAAGGCCTTTGGACGTGAAGACCCTCTTCATCAATGCCCATGTGATCGATGGGACCGGCAAGGACTGGTCGGGCTATGTCGTGGTCGACGGCAATTCGATATCCAAGCTCGGAATGGGCGAGCTCGACACGGCGCCCGCCGGATTTGAGGTGATCGATCTGGCGGGCCAAACGCTGCTGCCGGGTTTCATCGATTGCCACGTTCATTTCCGCTCCGACGGCGCAGCCAATCCCCGCGCGCAGGTGCTTGGTGAAAGCGATGCCATGCTGACGCTCCGTTCGGCGCGCAATGCCCGGCGCACCCTGGAGGCGGGGATCACCACGGTGCGCGACTGCGGGTCGACCAACTTCATCGATTTCTCGGTGCGCCGGGCGATCAGCGAGGGGCTGATGGTGGGTCCGCGCATGGTGCTGAGCGGCAAGATCATCTGCATGACCGGCGGCCATGGCTGGAATGTCGGACAGGAGGCCGATGGCCCCGACGGCGTGCGCCGCGCGGCGCGCGAGATGCTGCGCGCCGGGGCCGACAATGTGAAGATGATCGCCACGGGGGGCATCCTGACCGAGGGCACCGAAATCGGCGCCCCGCAATTTACCGAAGACGAGATGCGCGCCGGCGTCGTCGAGGCGCACAAGGCAGGCTGCCTCGCCGCCGCACACGCCCACGGGGCCACCGGCATCAAAAACGCGGTACGCGCCGGCGTCGATTCAATCGAGCATGGCTACTTCCTCGACGAGGAAGGCATCGCGCTCATGCTCGAACACCAGACCTGGCTGGTTGCAACCTCCGCAGCCGTGCGCAATGTCGCCTCGCGGTCGGTCAAGGACGGCCTGCTCGAAAGCGTCCATCGCAAGGCAAGCGAGGCCGTCGACCACCACGTCCAGAGCTTCAAGAAGGCCTACAAGGCCGGCGTCAAACTCGCGATGGGGACCGATTCTGGCGTGCCCTTCACGTTCCACGGCAACAACCTCGACGAGCTCGGTCATTTCGTGGAAATGGGTCTCTCACCGATGGAGGCCATCCAGGTTTCCACGCTCGACAGCGCCCGGATGCTCAAGATGGATGACCGCGTCGGCAGCATCGAGGAGGGCAAGCGCGCCGACCTCGTGGTCTTCGACGGCGATCCGCTCGAAGACATCGCCGTGCTTCGCGATCACAGCCGGCTTCGCTGGGTGATCCAGGACGGCGAGGTGATCGTTCGGCGCGAGGGCAACACGCTCCATCGGCCCCGCGAGGTCGAGCTGATGGCGTTGGGGACGGCATGAGCCTGCGCATCGACAACGCCCGGGTAGTGGACGGCCGCGGCGGCGTGCTGGAGAACCGCCGCCTTACCATCGACGACGGCCGGATCACCGCGATCGAAGACACGGTCGGCTCGAACGCCGCCGCGCCCTCGGCCACCGACACTATCGACGCGGCCGGCATGACCGTGATGCCTGGCGTGATCGACTGCCATGTCCATCTGTCGATCGGCGGCGCCGCCGATGCCATGGGTGAAGCCGTGAGGGATACGGACTCGATCGCCGTCATCCGTATGGCGCACAACGCCGTGCGCACGCTTGCCGCCGGCATCACCACCGTGCGCGACATGGGCGCCAAGAACCATATCGATCTCGCCTTCCGTGCCGCGGTCGACCAGGGCATCTATCCCTTTGCCCCGCGGATATTGCCGAGCGGCCGTCCGATCACAATGACCGGTGGCCATTGCTGGCAGATCGGGCGCCAGGCCGACGGCGTCGACGATGTCCGCCGTGCCGCCCGCGAGCAGATCAAGGCCGGCGTCGACTGGATCAAGATCATGGCGACCGGCGGCATCCTCACCCAGGGCACCGAGATCGGCGCGCCCCAGCTCGGCGAGGACGAAATGCGCGCCGCGATCGAAGAGGCCCACAAGGCGGGCCGGCGGACCGCGGTCCACGCGCACGGCGCCTCCGGCATCAAGAGCGCGGTGAGAGCGGGGGTCGATAGTGTCGAGCACGCCTATTTCCTCGATGACGAGGGTATCGAGCTCATGATCGAGCGCGATTGCTGGCTGGTGCCGACGGCGGCCGCGGTGAAGCTGGTGGTCGAACACGGCGTTGCAGGCGGCATTCCCTGTCACGTCGTGCGCAAGGCCGCCTCGGCGATCGGCAGCCAGGTCGAAACCTGCCGCAAGGCATGGCAGGCCGGCGTGCATCTCGCCATGGGGACCGATGCGGGGACGCCCTACAATCGGCACGGCGAGAACATGCAGGAACTTGAGGCGATGGTTGAGATCGGGCTGAGCCCCATGGAGGCCATCGTGATGGCAACCAGCCGCAGCGCCGCGTTGCTCGGTCTTGAGGAACGGATCGGGGCGGTTGAGGCAGGCTACGAGGCGGATCTGCTGATCGTGCAAGGCGCCCCGGACGAGGACGTTTCCATCCTGCGTGATGCCGAGCAAATCAAATACGTGCTGCAAAATGGCCGCATCGTCGCCCGCAGTGGCAAGATCGCCGCGGCGGCCGACGAATTGGCCTCATAACGGATCAAGGAGGTCGGGCAAGTGACAACGATAGCTGGTGTCCCGAGACAGGAGTTCGATGATCGGGTGGCGCGCGCGCGCGCGCTGATGCGCGAGCGGGAGGTGGACGGTCTCGTGGTGACCGATCCGACCAGCTATTTCTACTTCAGCGGCCAGCGTGTCCCGACCTGGATGAAGATGCGCCCGAGCGTTTTCGTGCTGCCGCTCGAAGGCGAGGCGGCGATTGTCAGCTGGTCCGGACCGGAAATGTTCGCCCGCGTCTACAACCGCCCCTACCCCTCCTGGGTCGAGGACAAGCGCATCTATCCCGAGGTGCCGTTTACCACCGACCCTGTGGTCGATTGGGGCGTCCGCGGCGCGCTCGAGGATCTTGGGCTCGCCAATGGCACGCTGGCGATCGAGCTCGGCCAGGAAACCTCGCTTGGCCTGCCGTTCAACGATTTCCTGCGCCTCCAGCAGGAGCTGCCAAATGCCCGATGGGTCGAATCGGGGGAGATCATCTGGGGCTGCCGGATGATCAAATCCGCTTGGGAGATCAGCTGTTCCAAGAAGGCGTGCGACATCGGCGGCGAGGCCTGGAGACGCGCCTTCGAAGAGCTGAAACCCGGGGTCACGATCCGCGAATTTCAGACTAAGGTCCTGCAATACTACTATGAGGGCGGCGCCGACCTCGATTCAGGCGCCCCCACATGTCTCGGCGCGACCGGCCCCAATGGCGCCTTCCAGAAGGGCGACGTGCTCTATCTCGACGGCGGCTGCGCGGTCTTGGGCTACCAGATGGATTTCACCCGGCGCGCGGTCTTCGGCAAGCCAAGCGACCGCCAGCGCGACGAGCACGACGGCATGTGGGAGGTCCTCTTCAAGGTCATGGACCGGATGAAGCCGGGCGTGTCGATGGCCGAAATCTTCGAGTACTCGCAATCGCTCATGGCGGCGCGGCCCGACTGGCACAACTATTCAGACCATCCCGCCAAGCGGATCGGCCACGGCATCGGGCTCGGCAACGAGCCGCCGTCGATGAATGCCTTCGACACGCGCGTGCTCGCCGAAGGCATGATCCTGACACCGGAGCCGAAGATCGAAAGCCCGGACGGTCTGGTGAACCCCGAGGAGCACATCGTGATGACAAAGGACGGCTGGGATCAGCTGTCGAACGTGCCGGATTGGCCGCTCTACGTCGTCGAATGACGACGGTGCGGCCGCTCGGCGAATAACACCGGTGCGAACAAGCGGGAAAAAGGGTCCGCGAGCAGCACCGGCTGGCGACAGGTAAAGCAAGGGAGAGAGAAATGAAAACGAACTTGAAGCACTTTAGCGGCGTAGGACTGGCGATTATTTTGGGCGTGTCGGCGGTCGGCACGATGGGCAGCGTCACGGCGGCCTCGGCCGAAGATACGATCCGCGTTCTGACCTTCGCACCGACCAACCGCAATGACCTCAGCATGGTCATCTTCCGAAACTACATGAAGGCGGTGAACGAACGCGGCAAGGGCGTGGTCAAGATGGACCACATCGGCGGACCGGAGGTGGTGCCACTGCGCAGCCAGGTAAATGCCGTGAGCAAGGGCGGCATTGCAGATTGGGTTATGACTTTCACGGTCCATGCGGCCCTGGTGCCGGAGATCGGCACAGTCGGGCTCTCGCGAGTGACCCCTCAACAAGAGCGCAAGGCCGGCTTCATCGCCCTACTCGACGAGGCGCACAAACGCATCAACATCAAGGTCATCGGGCGGACCGCGACCACTGGCGGCTTCCACATCTTCTCCAAGAAGCCGATCGGGTCGATCGCCAGCTTCAAGGGCATGAAGGTCCGCTCGCATTCGGGCTACGACGCCTTCTTCAAGGCGCTTGAGGCCCGGCCGATCCACATGAAGATCTCGGAAATCTATGCCGGCTTGGAGCGCGGACTGGTCCAGGCCGCACCCTATCCGCTGTTCGTCTCCAGTCTCGGACTGCAGGAGGTGATCTGTTGCGCGATGGCGGATTCGTTCTGGGAGGCGCACACCACCTTCTCGTTCATCAACCTCGCCAAGTGGAAGTCGATTTCCGCCAAATCCCGCAAGATCCTCGCCGACACTCAGATCGAGTTCGAGGGAAAAATGGCGGCGATGGCATCCGAGCTCAAGGCCGCCGAGCGCAAGCGCCTCGAGGCCAAGGGGGTGAAGTTCAACAATCTGCCGGCCGCAGAGGCGGAAAAGTTCAAGGTGATGGCGAACGATTCGCGTTGGACCTTCTTGAAAACCAAGATCAAGGCCGACCGGTTCGCGAAGATCGAGAAGATGATCCGGCGCTGATCTCGTTGACGATGTGCGGGACGGAGGCCGTTGTCTCCGTCCTGCGCCTCGGCATAAGGGCAAACGAACTTGCGACGCTGATCGGAGCCGTCTTGTGACGCTCACACGGGTTTATGTGAAGGCGCTCGACCGGACCCTCGACACGATGGCGGTGCTGGCCGGCGTGTGTCTGGTCTTCCAGGTCGTCAGCATCAGCGTCGACGTATCGCTGCGCTACTTCTTCGGCGCGCCGATCAAGGCGGTCATCTCACTCAACGAATGGAGCCTGCTCTATATCGCCTTCCTGGCGGCAGGTTGGCTGCAACGCGAGTCCGGTCATGTACGCATCGACATCGTCCTCAACCTGTTGGGCCGGCGCGGCACCCTCTTTGCCGACCTGTTTGGATTGGCGCTGGGCATAGCGGCTTGCTCGGTATTGACCTGGTTCGGGTTCAAAGTGACCGTGGAGAAGTACACCAGCGGCGTTTACGATTTTTTCAAGCTCGAAGACGTACCGATCTGGCCGGTCTATCTGGCGATACCGCTCGGAGCATTCCTGTGGCTGTTGCAGCTCCTGCGCGAGGGGGTGCATGTGATGCGTGAACACGGCCGCACCCGCGCCGATCCGCTGGCAGACCTCTAGGACAGGGGGTCGGGGCGTGGAGTGGTACTGGTCGCTTGCCCTGATCATGGGGGGCTTTTTTGTGCTGATGGCGGCCGGTGTGCCGGTCGTATTCGCGTTCTTCACCGTCAACATCGTCGGTATGTATTCGCTGATGGGCGGAGTGGTCGCACTCGACCAGTTGATCGAAAGCACCTACGGCAGCGTTACGGTGTTCGTTCTTCTCCCGATCACACTGTTCATCCTGATGGGCGAGGTCATGTTCCGCTCGGGCGTGGCGGGACGGATGATCGATGCGCTGGACACCTGGCTCGGAAACGTGCCCGGCCGTCTCTCGCTGCTCGCGGTCGGCTCGGGCACGCTGCTGGCCTCGCTCAGCGGTGCCAGCATCGGCACCACCGCGATGCTGGGGTCGACCCTGGCGCCGGAGATGGAGCGACGCGGATATCACAAATCCATGAGCATCGGGCCCCTGCTTGGCAGCGGCGGGCTGGCCATCATGATCCCGCCCAGCGGGCTCGGCGTAATTCTGGCGGTGCTGGCAAAGGTCTCGGTCGGCAAGCTCCTGATCGCGATCGTCCTGCCGGGTCTGATGATGGCCGCGCTATACACCGCCTACATCGTAGTGAGATGCCGGCTCAACCCCTCGCTTGCGCCAAGCTATACCGTCGACGCGGTGCCGTTGCGTCGACGGCTCGCACTGTCGGTGAAGTACATCCTGCCGCTCAGCCTGATTATTTTCCTTGTCGTCGGCCTGATCTTTCTGGGGATCGCCACGCCGACCGAGGCAGCAGCGCTCGGCACCGCTGGCTCCTTCGTGCTCGCGGCGTGCTATCGGGGCCTCAACTTCAGCGTCATACGCGACTCGCTGGAAAGCACGCTCAAAATATCGATCATGGTGCTAGTGATCCTGGCCGCCGCCCAGGCCTTCTCCCAGGTGCTCGCCTTCACCGGTGCGAACCGCCACCTGGTAAGCTGGGCGGTCGGCCTGCCTCTTCAGCCATTGATGCTGATCGTCTTCATGCAGGTGGTGATCCTGATCCTCGGCGGCTTCATCTCCGGCGTGCCGCTGATGATGATCACTCTGCCGGTTTTCATGCCGGTCGTTCTCAAACTTGGCTACGATCCGATCTGGTTCTCGGTGCTTTTCCTTATCAATGTGGAGATGGCGCAGACCACCCCGCCGCACGGGATCCTGCTCTATGTGATGAAGGGCGTCAGCACGCCCGGCACCACGATCGGGCAGATCATCCGCGCCGCGGTCCCGTTTTTGATCTGCGACGCCATCGCGATGGCGTTGATCATGTCGATCCCCGGCCTGGCGCTGTGGCTTCCTAAGCTGATGCTGTGACGATGGATTTGAACCCATGACCTCAAGCACATACCCCCCGATCAAAGCCTTGTTCCTCAATCTCTCGGACATTGAACGCGTCGCGCCCAGCTACGGCGAGATCGTCGAACTTGTGGAACAGACCTATCGCTGGGAGGCCGAAGGCAAAGCCGAAGTCCCGACCAAGTTGGGTGTCCATCCCGATCGCGCGAACACGTTTCTGCACGCCATGCCGGCCTGGGTGAGCGGTATGGGCGCGCTCGGCGCCAAGATCGTTACGTACTATCCCGGCAATTATGACAATGGACTGCAGGACTCCACCGCAATCATCCTGCTTTACGATGGCGAAACCGGACAGCCGCTTTCGATCATGGAAGGGATGTGGATCACCTTCGCCCGGACGGCTGCCTGCGCCGCGGTAGCCGCCAAACACCTGGCGCGCAAATCGCCGCGAAGCCTGGGATTGGTCGGCTGCGGCGGGCTGGGCCGCTGGTCCCTGCTTATGCTCGCCGAAGTGTTCCCCGAAATATCCGAGGTGCGTGTCGCCTCGCGTACCGAAGCGTCGCGAAAGGCCTTCTGTGAACGGATGGCCGACCACGGCTCCTGGACTTTGACCCCCGTCGACAGTGCAGCGGACGCCGTACGGGGAGCCGACATCGTGATCTCTTCAACGCCGCAGCAACCCGAGCCTCGCCTGATGGGGGAATGGTGGCAGCCCGGAACGCTGGCGATACCCTTCGATTATCCATACGCCTGGGACGACGCGGCCGTGGCCCAGATCGACCGGCTGGTCACCGACGGGCCGGAAACAATCGCCCGGTACGAGCGCGGCTTTGCGGCCGCCGGTCGACCGGGACTTGTCTTTCCAGATCGCCGCGACGGACTTGCCGATATTGTGGCGGGACGGATACCTGGCCGCGAACGCGACGACGAGCGTATCCTGACCTTCATCACCGGGATCGCAAGCACCGACGTGACCGTGGCGCTGGAGATTTATCGGCGTGCGGTCGCTGCGGGGGCTGGGGTCGAGTTTGCCTTCGACTAGACCATATTCCGTTCAATTGGCATCACCGGTCCGCTCCGCCGCAAGTGGAAAATGCCCCAGCCTTTCTTGGCCGCGCTCAAGCCAGGCGGCGGGTAATCCTGTCCTCGGACGGGACCACCACGTCGGTCCAGCCATGCCGGTCGGGCACGCGGCCGTACTGGATCCCGCTGAGCTCGTCATAGAGCGATTGGGTGACCGGGCCGGGGATCGGGCCGGCGGGTGTGATATCGCGGCCGCGGTGATTGAGGCGTCCGATCGGTGCGACCACGGCGGCGGTGCCGCAGGCGAAGATTTCCTCCAGCTGCCCGGCCTTGGCGGCCTCAACGACTTCGTCGATGTCGACCGCGCGCTCCTCCACGGATTGACCGCGCTCGCCAAGCAGCACGATCAGGCTCTCGCGCGTGATGCCTGGAAGGATCGTGCCCCCCAGCGGCGGTGTTATGACGCGGCCGTCGATCTTGAAGAAGACATTCATAAGCCCCGCTTCTTCGACGAAGCGCCGCTCGTGGCCGTCGAGCCAGAGAACCTGGTCGAAGCCCTCCGCGCGTGCCGCGGCGGCGCTCATCAGGGTTCCGGCATAGTTGGCGCCGGTCTTGGCGGCGCCGAGCCCGCCGATGGGGGCCGCACGGGTGTAGTCCTCTTCGACCTTGAGAGAGAGGCCTTTGCCATCGTCGCGGAAATAAGCTTTGACCGGGGTCGTGATGATGCAGAACCGGTAGCGGCGCGAGGGCCGCACCTCGATATGGTCCTCAATCGAGAACACCACCGGCCGCACGTAAAGCGAATAGGGCGGCGGCGCGATCCAATCGGCGTCAACCTCGATGAGGGCATGCAGTGCGCCGATAAAGGTTTCTTCGTCGATCGGCGGAATACACAAGCGCTCACTGGATGCGATCAGTCGATCGGCGTTGCGTTTGGGCCGGAAAAGCCGGATCGCGCCGTCATCGCCTCGATAGGCTTTCATCCCCTCGAAGACCGCCTGCGCGTAATGCAGCGATATCGCGCCGGGCGGCACAGGCACCGGGCCATAGGGCACCACTTCGGGGTTTTGCCAGGCACCATCCTCGTAGACCATCGTGAACATGTGGTCGGAGAAGGTTTCGCCGAACACAAGCGTGTCGATATCGAGGCCGGGCAGACGGCTCTGCGCAACCTTGGTGATTTTCAGCGATGGCAGCATCGGCGGGCCTTCCGATTGGCGGGTGCGAGGCACGCACGCGGTATGCGAACCATTGGATATTATAGCAGAATCAGAGCACAAGCGCACTCCCACGGAAGCATGACATGATCGTGCCCGGTTCATGTCTTGTCCGGTCCCGCCCGAAGGTTTGGATGCAACAATGATCCCACTGTCGTTCGAACAGACCTATCCCTCGCAACGCTCGCCGGTTCTGGCGGAGAATGTCGTTGCGACGTCTCAGCCCCTGGCTGCGCAGGCCGGCCTCCGCATGTTGATCGCCGGCGGCAATGCGGTCGATGCGGCGCTCGCCGCAGCGATGGCACTTGTTGTCGTCGAGCCGACCAGCAACGGCCTTGGCAGTGACGCCTTTGCAATCGTCTGGGACGGCAAAGAACTCCATGGCCTCAACGCCTCAGGACGGGCCCCGCAAGCTTGGACACAAGAGCGCTTCGCAAAGCACGAGCACATGCCGCTCCGCGGGTGGGACAGTGTCACGGTTCCGGGGGCTGTATCGGCCTGGTCCGCGCTGAGCAAACGGTTCGGCAAGCTCCCATTTGCGGATCTGCTGGCGCCGGCGATTGACTACGCCGAAAACGGTTTCGCGGTCAGCCCGGTGATCGCCGGACAATGGGCAAGAATTGCCAGGAACTATGCCGGCCAGCCGGGGTTTGACGAAGCCTTCCTGCCCAGTGGGAGCCCTCCAGCCGCGGGCGAGCGATTTGTCAATGCGGCGCTCGCCCGCGGTCTGCGGGACATCGCCGCCTCGCACGGGCAAAGCGTCTACAGCGGTGCGTTCGCCGAAGCACTGTGCCGCCATGCAGACGACCATGGCGGCGCGCTGACCATGGCCGATCTGGCAGCGCATGAAGCCACGTGGTGCAAAACCATATCGCGGGGCATGGATGACTGGTCGGTTCACGAGTTGCCGCCGAACACGCAAGGCATTGCGACACTTATGGCGCTTGGGATCCTGCGCCGTTTCGAACTCGGGCGCTTTCCGCCCGACAGCGTCGATGCGCACCACCTCCAGATCGAAGCAATGAAGCTTGCACTGGCCGACCTTGCAACGCATGTCGGCGATCCCGCTCATATGCCGCTCAACGCCTCCGCGCTGCTCGACGAGCACTATCTGGAATCGCGGGCGGGATTGATCGACTTGAAGACCGCCGGCGCCTTCGGCGCCGGCGCCCCGACCGCGGGCGGGACAGTCTATGTGGCCGCCGCCGACAGCTCGGGGATGATGGTGTCCTACATCCAGTCCAACTTTCAGGGCTTCGGCTCGGGCGTGGTGGTTCCGGACGTCGGCGCCAGTCTCAACAACCGCGGGGCCGGTTTCGTGCTTGAGCCAGGTCATCCGAATGCCGTGGGGCCGGGCAAGCAGCCGCTCAACACGATCATTCCGGGGTTCCTGATGCGCGGCAATGAGCCGTTCATGAGCTTCGGCGTGATGGGAGGGCCGATGCAGGCTCAGGGTCATCTTCAAATGGCGCTGCGGACGGCGCTTTACGGACAGAATCCCCAGGCCGCATCGGACGCGCCTCGCTGGCGGGCTGTCGAGGGAAAAAAGCTCGCGATCGAGACAGGAATGGATGAGAGCCTTGTTGCCGGCCTCGCCGAGCGCGGCCACGAGATCTCTCACGAAGCGCCCGATGCCTCATGGGCATTCGGCGGCGCGCAGCTCGTTTGCAGAACCGGCAGCGGGTACATTGCCGGATCCGATCACCGCAAAGACGGGTGTGCCGTGGGATTCTAACCGCCGGGTGATTTAACGGTCATACAAGCGCTGCAACACGCGGTCTTCAAACAACCAATAAACGTCCCATACCGGCAGCCAGAGCAAGATCGCGTCACAATGATATAGTGTGACGTGAGGAACGTGCTCTAGACATGTGAGTTGGATCGAGATTAGCGTCTCAGATCGCAGCGATCCGAGACGATCTTGATCCAGCGATCGAAGCGCTTCACTGGTCGATGCGGCGGCCCGGTTTACTTCGCTGGCCAGGTTGCCTGGATCACTTGATACCGCCTCAACGTTCTCTCCAGCCAATCCCCGGAATGTTCCGCCAGGTGTTGTAATTGCTGCCGTCCGGCCTTGACCAGCTTCTCTGGCAGATCGGGCTGCACGGACAATGAATACAGATGGTCCGCCAGACTGCCGGATCGTCGAGTTCGATCAGCAAGGCAACCTCGCCGGTTTGTTCGCTCAGTCCCGGGAGATTGGAGTAAATCACCGGGGTGCCGAACTGAATGTCTGACGTCAGCTCCCCACGTATGACCAAGCACGCGATGAAGAGCGCACGACATGCCGGATACCGCTGACGTCATTGTTGTCGGCGCCGGCCCGGTCGGGCTGACGGCGGCATACCTCCTCGCCGATGCCGGCGTGCCGGTCACCGTCTTTGAGAAGGAGCCGGGTATTCCCCGCCAGCTTCGGGCCTCGACCTGGCACCCGCCGACCCTCGACATGCTGGCGTCATCGGGTTTCACCGATATGCTAATCGAGCATGGGCGCATTACCTCGACCTGGCAGATCCGGGTCCACGAGACCGGTGAGCGGGCTGAGTTCGATCTGTCCGTGCTGAGCGGCGACACCGGTCATCCTTACCGGCTGCAATGCGAACAGGCGGTCTTTTGCGATGCTGTCGTCGACCGGTTGGCGCGAATGGACAATGTGTCTCTGCGCTTCGGCGAGGACATCGCCGCAGCGGGCCAGTCCGATAGCGCGGCCTGGGTAGAGACCGACCGCGCGAATGGCGCCCGCGAGCGCCATGAAGCCGCCTACGTCTTTGGCTGCGACGGCGCGCGCAGCGTCGTCCGCGAGGCCATGGGCGCGCGCTTCGACGGATCGGCCTATCCGGAGATCACGATCCTGGCGACCACGACCTTTCCATTCGAAACCGTGTTGGATGGCTTATCCGGCGTCAACTATATCTGGAAGGACGGCGGCACGTTTTCGCTGCTCCACCTTCCGGATTTGTGGCGCTGCGCCTTCTATCCCGAGATCGGTCAAACGCCCGAAGCCGCGCTGCGCAACGAGGCGATCCAGCGGCACGTCGACGAAATATCGCCCGCGATCGGCGCAATCGAAATCAAGGAAAAGCGCGCCTACCGGGTGCATCAGCGGATCGCCGACACCTACCGCAGCGGCCGCCTGTTTATTGCCGGCGACGCAGCGCATCTCAACAGCCCAAAAGGCGGCATGGGCATGAATGGCGGGATCCATGACGCCTTCAGCCTGAGCGACAAGATCATTGCGGTCATGAAGGGCGCCGATCCGGCGGTGCTGGAGGACTACGAGCACGAACGCCGGCCGGTTGCGCTCGACGATATCCTCGGCCAGGCCGATGCGAACCGCGCGCGGATGAACGAGACCAACGCCGATGCGCGGCGCGCAGCGCTGCAAAATCTCCAGGCAATCGCCGCCAATCCGGCGCGGTGCCATGCTTTTCTGCTTCGCAGCTCGATGATCGATGGTTTGCGAAAGGCAGCCCAGTTCGCTGGCTGACGTTAGGCGCCTCTTGGCGCGTCCGAAAGCGCAATGTTTCGGCTCATGAACCGATCCCTGCGGTCAGGCGCTTGCCAGGCCCGGCGGGCCATACTGCGTGGAACACAATGCCGCCCCCGGCTCAAGAAATACTTGCCGGCGGCGTCACGCCGAGGTCTTCGGCAATACCAGCCAACTGCTCCCATAGCTCGGATGCAATCGGAACCCCGTCCTTCATCTGCTCGGCCGCTTGACGGTCGCCGCGCTCGCCGGGCATCAGGATCTCGTCGACACCCTCGGCGCGCGGCAGCGCCGCGAGCGCCGTGGCCAGCTCCTCGACCTCGTCGGCAAAGCCATCGGCGGTGATGAAGGCGGCCGGGTCCACTGCGATCGCGGCGGCGTTCTGAACATTATATGTCGGGCTGTCCCCGCTGAGTGCCGCCGCAACCAGGGGCAAGCCTCCGGCCAGGCTGGTCATGCACTCGATCATCATGGCAAGTCCGCTGCCCTTGGGACCGGCAAGAGGCAACGGGATCTGCGCGGCATGGGGGTCGGTGGTCGCCCGACCGTTGGCGTCGAGCGCCAGGCCCGGCGCCAGTGTCTCGTTATTGGCGCGGGCCTGGGCCAGCTTGCCCCACGGAATCGCCGAGCTCGCCATATCGAGGACGACCGGGGCGCCGTTCGCCCGCGGCACGCCGATGGCCAGGGGACTGGTGCCGAGCGCCGGCACGCGGCTGCCGTGATAGGCCATCAACGGCCGCGAGGCGCAGGTCGCAAGCCCGATCATGCCGGCCTCGGCCGCCTGGCGGACGTAGTAACCCATGGCGCCGGTATGCGTTGTGTTGCGCACCACCACCCAGCCAACCCCGTGCTCGCGCGCCAGCGCGGCCGCCCGCTCCATTGCCTGCGTCATCATGAAAAGCCCCGGTGCCCGGTCGGCGTCGATCAGGCAGGTGGCGCCCTTCTGACGGACGGTTTCGGGCTTCGATGCGGGATTGCGCAAACCCTGCGCGATCCAGGCAAGATACATCGGCACCCGGAAGACACCGTGCGACGCCAGCCCCCGCAACTCGGCCCAAACCAGCACCTCGGCCTCGACCGCCGCCTCCCCCGGCCGCAGACCTGCAGCCACGAAGATCGCTTCGATGAAGGCCTTGAGCGCTGTGTGCTCAAAACGGCCGGCTGCCATCGCGGCTTCCCCCACATCTTCCGATCCGCTAAATGAACCTGCCGCCGGCGCGAGCGCAACAGAACAGATCGTGGCAACGGACAAGGGGGGACGCGTGACGCAGAGCAAAGTCACATTCGATTCCGATGGCCTCGGCCTGGCGGGCATCCTCCACATGCCGCGCGGCCTGAAGCAGGGCGAGAAGCGGCCGGGCATGCTCGTCCTGCATGGCTTCGGCACCAGCAAGGACGGCTCGACGCCGTTGAAGGCCGCCGAAATTCTCGGCGCGCTCGGCTATATCGTGCTCCGCTTCGACATGCGCGGCTGCGGCGAGAGCGGCGGCGAGCGCGCCTGGATCCTCTGCCAGGACCAGGTCCGCGACACCTCGAATGCGCTGACCTGGCTCGCCAGGCAACCGGGCGTCGACCGCGCCCGCATCGGCGTCTTCGGTCACAGCTTCGGAGCCGCGGTGGCGGTCTATGCGGGCGGCGTGGACCCTCGGGTCGCCGCCGTGATCGGCTGCGGCGCCTGGGGCGACGGCGTCGCCAAGTTCCGCGAGCAGCACCCCTCGCCTGCCCAGTGGAAGCGGTTTATCGGAAAATTGGAAGAAGGCCGCCGCTATCGCCAGCGCACGGGCCGATCACTGATGATCCCCCGCTTTTCGATCGTGCCGATCCCGGTGGCGCAACGAAAGCACCTCGTCGGCGACTGGATCCGGAAGTTCCCGGCCGAAACCGCGATGAGCATGATGGACTTCCGCGCCAACGACGTCGTCGGCCTCATCGCGCCGCGGCCGCTCCTGCTGCTGCATCCGGCCAACGACACGACGACACCGACCAGCCAGGCGATCGGCCTTTTCCAAAACGCGGGCCAGCCCTGCGATATGCATCTCGTATCGGGCGTCGATCACTTCATGCTCACCGACGATAAGGGCATCGTGCAGGCGATCATGAGCGACTGGCTGGCGCGGTACTTACCATTAAGGAAACAATCAAAGTCCCTGAAACCGCGGCGAAAGGCGAAATGACATGGGCGCGCGGACATTGAAGGTGATCGTCTTCCCCGGCGGGTTCAACCTGCCGATCTGGAGCGGTCTGGCCGCTGGCTATTTCGCCGATGAGGGGCTGGAGCTCGACCTTCATCTAACGACGAGTTCCAAGGAACAGCTCGCCGGCATGATCCACGGCGAGTTCGATATCGGCATGACCGGCATCGACAACGTCATCGCATATATGGAGGGCCAGGGTGAGGCGGAGATCCACAAAACGCCTGACCTCTTTACCTTCATGGGCGGCGACGATGCCTTCCTCAGCCTGGTCACGATCGGCGAGGTGACGTCATTCGATGACCTGCGTGGCCGGACACTCTCGGTCGACGCCATGACCACCGGCTTTGCTTTCGTGCTGCGAGAGATGATCGAGAAATCCGGCCTCGAAGATGGCGCCGTGACATTTGAAAGCGTCGGCGGCGTCATGCAACGTTGGGAGGCACTGAAGGCCGGCGAACAGGCGGGCACGTTGCTGTTGACGCCGTTCGACGTCATCGGCGAGGCGATCGGGCTCAACGTGCTGGCGCGCGGCCGCGATCACCTGCCCGCCTATCAGGGTGTGGTCGGAGCGGCCAGTCGGACCTGGGCGGCCGAGAACGGAGATGCATTGGTCGGCTATATCCGGGCCTATCGCCGCGCCCTGGCCTGGCTGTTCGACACATCGAACCGGGCCGCGGCGGAAGCCATTCTGGTCGAGCGAGTTCCCAATATGTCGCCCGAGGTCGCGGCTGCGGCCTGCGATATCTTCCTCGATCCAAACGCCGGCTTCGAGCCCGCCGCGGCGATCGACTGGGCCGGGATCAATGTGGTCCTGAAGCTTCGAAGCAAATACGGCGAGCCACGCAAATCCCTCACCGACGCCCACAAATACGTCGATCTCACCTGGTACGAGAAGGCCGCGCCCTGACGGGTCCGGGTTCCCGTTAAGGCTATAGAGGCTCGCTGGTCGCAGCCGTGTTGCCCCGTGACCGCACGCGCCCGCTTGTGCCGCCGAGCTCATCGAAAAGGATGAGCTGCGCGACCAAGGGCACATTTGAGTTCGCGGCGCCAGTGGACGGAGGCAAAAAAAATTTACTAAAATAAGTCCGACAATATCATTCAAATACAAAGTAAATAAACAATGGTTATTGACTTGTTAACTTATATATTATCAATGATTACTTAACACGCCGGAATGTTACTATAGGATCACGATATCGGCGTAGGGTTTGTGCCCAAGGCGGCGCCATCCCAAAGCGCGCCGGCGCTCAACCAGAGGCTCAACGATAAGAACCGGATTGGGGACCGATATGCGGATTGACGCGGGGATCGAATGCGGCGTTCACTCGGTTTGCCGGCTTTCGGTGGACGAGGCTGGCGCGACCGCGCTCGAATACGGCTTTTTCGTCGCCTTCGCCGCCGCCGCACTGCTGATCGGCGCCGAGATCCTGGCAGGCGGTGTCGACAGTATGTACTCGATAGTCCGCGGCGTTGTCTCCGACAAGGTCGGCGGCAGTTGATCCACGAGGCGGCACAACTGCATAAAGAAAAGCCCTTCAGATCACCACCTGGCCATTGGTAGGTGGATCTCTGGCAGGTAGGCCGGCGGGAACTGGGGCAGCGCGCCCGGGCACCCGGCGCATTCTACCCGCGGCTATCAAGCTTGTTTCGAAGTTTCGCAGAATTCACAAGATTTATTCTCTAGAATTTTAGAAAAAATATCGATAAATCAAAGATAAATTATAATAAAACACGAACATTAATAGAAATAGTATAGTAAATACATAATTTACTTGTTGCATTTAACCATTATTATTTTTTAATCTCTCCCTGCTCCCGGCCGCTTGTCTTTATGTAGCGTGGCCAATCGAACCGATTGTTGGAGAGAAAGCCCGATGCTGACGAAAACCGACATCGAGCGCGTGCGCACCGGCGGCATGAGCGCCGAGATCGCACCCACCGCCGACAAGCTGGCGGCGGTCTATCGCCACTCGGCCGAGAACAGCGAGAAGCGCAAGCTCGCCGAGGACATCATCGCAATCTGGCTCGCCCGGGCGGCCACCGAAGTCCGGGAGGCGCTGGCCCGCCAACTCGCCCATTGTCCGTTTCTGCCCCGCGAGCTGGCGCTTGAGATGGCGCGCGACCTGGATACAGTGGCCACGCCCATGCTGCGCTATTCGCAGGCATTCACAGACGAGGATCTGAGCGAGATTGCCCGATCCCCCGACCCTGTCCGGCAGATCGCGGTGGCCATGCGGCGCGAGGTCTCTTATGTGGTCGCCGAAGCGCTCCTCGCGAGCCGAAACGAGACGGTTGTCACGGCGTTGGTGAAAAACGACGGCGCGCGGCTTTCCGAACGCCTGCTTCACCGTATCGTCGACGGATATCTCGACAGCGTGCCGGTGCATGACGGGTTGGTCGGTCGGGCCGATCTTCCGGTGTCGATCGGTGAGCGGCTCGTCACCCTAGTATCCGATCAATTGCGTGAGCATCTCGTCACTCGCTTCGAAATGCCGCGCGAGCTCCTGGAAGGGCTCGGCGAGCTCTCGCGGGAAGCTGCGACATCGGCTCTGCTGCCAGCAAGCGCCAGCGCGCAAACCGCCCGCCGCTTCGCCGACCACCTGAACGATATCGGACGGCTCTCACCGACGTTTCTCCTGCGGACCCTGTGCGATGGCAAGGTCGGCGTCTTTATCGCGGGTCTGGCGTCGCGCACCCGGATGCGGGCCGAGCATGTCGGCGAAATCCTGCGCACGGGCTACCCCGAACAGCAGGCCGATCTCTATTTGCGGGCCGGTATCCCGGAACTGCTTATCCCGGCCCTGCGCGCTGGTGTCGATGTCATCGTCAATGGCCGCGTGACCAGCGAGGACACTGTCGTCTCGGACGATCAGATCGGCGAGCTCATCGGCCGCATCGTCCAGCAATACGACTTCATCGATCCGATGGACCTCGACACGGTGCTGATGCGGCTGTTCCAGGCAATCCGCGACAGCGAGAAAGGCGACCGCCGACGCCCGGAAGCCGCCCGGACCGTGCCGCGGCTCGGCACCGCCGATCTCCATATATCCGCCCGGCCCGATGCCTCTCGCCCCGACCGGCGGCGGCCGGCCCGGCTGCGAATGCCGGCCGAGGCCAAACCGTGCAGTATGAAGCTGGGCCACGGCAATACGATGATCATCAAGCAAAAGTGCGAGAACGGACCGCACTGACCGGAATTGCTGGTCATTAGGCGGCCCGCAATGTCGACCAGACGCTTTCGCGCGGTCGCTTCGACGAGCGTTCGAGCCGTCGGTCGTGATAGTCTGCCCATTCCGTTTGGCGCCGAAACGTGCGTCCTGGGGAGGGGATTAATGCGACTTCAGAACAAGGTTGCCATCGTCACGGGCGCGGCTTCGGGCTTCGGCGAGGCCATCGCCCACCGCTTCGCACAGGAGGGCGCGCGCGTCGTCATCAGCGACATCAATGACAATGCCGGCCGGCCGGTCGCCGATGCCATCACCGGGGCGGGCGGGACCGCCAGGTTTGTGCATGCCGACGTGTCCAACGCCGACGATGTGGCCGGCATGGTCGCGGAAGCCGAAAGCGCCTATGGCGGGCTCGACATACTTGTCAACAACGCCGGCTATCCTCAGCGCAACCAGCCGATGCTGGAGGTCAGCGAGGATGAATTCGACCGCATCTTCGCGGTCAACGTGAAGAGCCTTTACCTGGCAGCACTGCACGGCGTTCCGGCGCTACGGCGGCGCGGCGGCGGGGTGATGATCAACACCGCCTCGACCGCCGGCCTCAGCCCGCGCCCGGGACTGACCTGGTACAATGGCTCCAAGGGCGCGGCGATCACGCTGACCAAATCGATGGCCGTGGAGCTGGCGCCGGAGAAGATCCGCGTCAACGCCCTGTGCCCGGTTGCCGGCGACACGCCGATGCTGGACGAATTCCTCGGCGGCACGCGGACCGAGGAGGCTTATGCGAAGTTCGTCGCCAGCGTGCCGCTGGGCCGCCTCGCAGTCCCTCAGGACATCGCAAACGCCGCGCTTTTCCTGGCCTCCGACGAGGCGGAATTCCTGACCGGGGTGTGCCTGGAGGTCGATGGCGGCCGGACCATCTGAATTCAGGTCAACCGGTACAACGCGGTCCGCGGCAGCCGATCAGGGGCGATGCAAGTTCTTGACGAAATTCACCACGTGCGGTGAAAATGAATTGGGCGACAGACAAGAAGGCCATAAGGTCTCGGACACCATAGGGAGGTGCGCGCGATGGCAACGCATTCGGTCACGAATCCGTTCGAGGATCATCTCGACCGCAACGATGCGAATTATGTCCCCCTCTCGCCGCTGAGCTTCCTGCCGCGGGCGGCAGAGGTCTACCCCGAGCGCACCGCGATCATTCACGGCGACCGGCGCACCAACTGGCGCGAGGTCTATGCACGCAGCCGCCGCCTTGCCAGCGCGCTGACCCAACGTGGGATCGCCAAAGGTGATGTCGTCGCGGTCATGGCTCCCAATGTCCCGGAGCTGTTTGAGGCGCATTACGGCGTGCCGATGACGGGGGCAGTTCTCAATACCCTGAATGTCCGCCTCGACGCCGCCACCATCGCCTTCATTCTCGGCCACGGAGGCGCCAAGTTGCTGTTCACCGACCGCGAATTCTCGCCAACCATCAAGGCGGCGCTCGACGAGCTCGACACCCCGATCACCGTCATCGATATCGACGACGCGCTGGCCGAAGGCGGCGAGTTGCTCGGCGAGATGGACTACGAGGCTTTTCTTGCGACCGGCGATCCGGACTTCGAGTGGTCGCTGCCGGAGGACGAATTCCAGGCCATTGCCCTCAGCTACACCTCGGGCACGACGGGGAATCCCAAGGGCGTCGTCGCCAGCCATCGCGCCACTTACCTGCTGGCGGTCGGCCATGTCATGGCCTGGGGCATGCCGCTCCACCCGATCTATCTCTGGACCCTGCCGATGTTCCACGCAAACGGTTGGTGCTTCCCGTGGACCAACACCGCGATGGCGGGGATCAATGTCTGTCTGCGCCGGGTCGAGGCCAAACCGATCTTCCAGGCGCTTGCCGAGCATAATGTCAGCCATTTCTGCGGCGCGCCCATCGTGCTGCAGTTGATCGCCAATGCCAGCGAGGCCGAGCGGGCGCCCTTCGACCAGACGGTCAAGATCATGACCGCGGCAGCCCCGCCCCCAGCCGTGGTGCTGGCAGAGATGGCGCGCCAGGGCTTCGATGTTGTTCACGTCTACGGGCTGACGGAAGTCTCAGGTCCTTCGACCATTTGCGCCTGGCACGAGGAATGGGACGAGCTGCCGCTCGAGCGCCAGGCCGAGATCAAGGCGCGCCAGGGCGTCGCCTATCCGGTCTTCGAGGATCTGCGCGTGGCGCATCACGGCACGCTGGATCCGGTGCCCCGCGATGGCGAGACCATGGGCGAGGTGTTGATGCGCGGCAACACCATCATGCGCGGCTACCTGAAGAATCCCAAGGCCACCGACGAGGCCTTCGCCGGCGGCTGGTACCACACCGGCGACCTAGGGGTCTGGCACCCCGACGGCTATGTCGAGCTCAAGGACCGCGCCAAGGACATCATCATCTCCGGCGGCGAAAACATCTCCTCGATCGAGATCGAGGAGGTGCTCTACAAACACCCGTCGGTTGCGCTCGCCGCGGTCGTCGCCAGGGCGGACGAGAAATGGGGCGAAACGCCTTGCGCCTTCGTCGAGCTCAAGCCTGGTGCAAGCGCGACCGAAGAGGAGATCATCGGCCACTGCCGCGACCGCATGGCGCATTTCAAGGCGCCCAGGACGATCGTGTTCCGCCAGCTCCCCAAGACCTCGACCGGCAAGGTCCAGAAATTCCGGCTGCGCGAGGACGCAAAGGCGCTCTGAGGCGCGGGGCCGACATGGGTCGATCGAGCCGGTCGCCTCCCCCGTTTCTCAAGCGAAGGGGAGGAAAATCGCAGATATCTGCCAATCAGCGCGCGCGGTCGTGGTCTATCGGCTTTCCTCTGTTGACAGTCAGGATAACGCGCCTTAAAAATTCACCACTAGTGTAAAAAACTGCGATCAACGCAGCGCGAGTTGCATCCCCCGGGGGAAGTGCGGTGTCGGACCCATCGAACAACGACCATGTCGCGCTCTTGCCGGGCGCCTACAGCATGCCCGGTACGACCGGCGAGGCGCCGCACCTGATCGGCAGCCGCTGCCGCGCTTGTAAGGCGACGGTGTTTCCGAAAATGGCCGTCTGCCCCGCCTGCCGCGCCGCCGACACGATGGAAGAAACGGCAATGGGCCGGCAGGGCCGGCTCTACAACTTCACCATCGCGCATGTGGCGCCGCAAGGCTTTGAGGCGCCCTACTTTCAGGCCTTCGTCGATATTCCCGAAGGCCCGCGCATATTTTCGCTGATCAGCGCGGATGTACCCGTCGAAGCGGGCGCGCTGGAAGACGGGATGGCGCTCGAGCTGGTCATCGAGCCGGTGCGCGCGACCGCCGATAACCGGCCAATCCTCACCTACAAATATCGACCCGCAGACGTGGCCGGCGGGTAAAGCATGCGGGAGGCGAGATGAGAGACGTTGCGATCGTTGGCGTCGGGGCGCATCCGGCGGGCAAGTTCCCCGAAAAGGCGCTGAAGGATCTGGGCCGCGAGGCGATCTGGAACGCGCTGCGCGACGCCGGCCTTGGCCCGGACGACATCCAGACGGCTTATGTCGGAAATTCGCTCGGCGGGCTGCTCACTGGCCAGGAGGGCATTCGCGGCCAGGTCGTGCTGCAGGAGGCGGGCCTGGGCGGCATTCCCGTGATCAATGTCGAGAATGCCTGCGCCAGCGCCGCCACCGCGCTGCGCGGCGCCTGGCTCGAGGTCGCCTCCGGGCTTGTCGATGTGGCGATCGCGGTCGGCGTGGAGAAAATGTTCGTGGGCGATCTTGCCAGATCGATCAGCGCGCTCGCCGCCGACAGCGAGCTCGAGCTCTCGCAGATGGGTATGCAGTTCTCCGCCAGCTACGCCATCCATCCCAAGATCAATCTGAAGGGCCGGATGGCGCAATACGGCTGGACATCTGAAGACTTCGCCAATGTCGCCGTCAAGAACGCGCATAACGGCTCGCTCAACCCCTACGCCCAGCACCGGCGCGAGCTTACCGTCGAGGACGTTCTGGGCTCGCGGATGATCGCCGACCCGCTGACCCTATATATGTGCTCGTCGATCGCCGATGGCGCGGCGGCCGCAATCTTATGTCCGCTCGATATGGCCGAGCGCATTTCGGAAAGGCCGCCGATCAAGGTCGCCGCCTGCGCGCTGCGCTCGGGCGTTTATCGCTTCCCCGACGACGGCGCCGAGGATTCGGTCACGCTCACCGCCAAAGAAGCCTACGAGAAGGCCGGCATCGGACCCGAGGATGTCGACGTCGTCGAGGTCCATGACGCCATGGCGCCGGCCGAGCTGATGATCTACGAGCGCCTCGGCTTTTGCGGCCCCGGCGAGGGCCCCAAGCTGATCGACGACGGCGTCACCACACTCGGTGGCTCCAAGCCGGTCAATCCCAGCGGCGGACTTTGCGCCCGCGGCCATCCGGTGGGGGCGACCGGCCTGTTGCAGATCGCGGAGCTGGTTTGGCAACTGCGCGGCGAGGCCGGCGAACGCCAGATCACCAATTCCCCCAAAGTCGCGATGGCGCAGAACCAGGGCGGGCTGATGCTCGGTCAGGATTCGGCCGCCTACGCGGTCACGCTGCTTCAGCAATAGGGCCCAGAGAATCCAGGCCGGAACGAAAGCGGAGGAGGTTCAACGATCGTGTCAAAACCCAAAAGAAAATCAGTTGTTACAAACGTCGAGGAGGCTGTTTCGCGGATCGAGGATGGCATGTCCGTCGCGGTCGGCGGTTTCGGCGCCGACAACCATCCCATGGCGGTGCTCCGCGAGATCATCAAGCAGGGCAAGAAGGATCTCACTCTAATCGGCTCTGCGACGGCGGGGCTCGACGTTGATCTGCTGATCGGTGCCGGCTGCGTCAAGAAACTGATCGCGCCGTATGTCGGATTGGAGATGTACTGCCCGATCGGCCACAACTTTCGAAAATATGCGGAGTCTGGAGAGATCGAAGTCTGGGAGTGCAGCGAGTACACGCTCTATGCCGGCCTCTTCGCCGGTGCGGCGGGCCAGGACTTCATGGCCTGGCGCGGCGGCGTCGGCTCGAGCATTCCGGATCTCAACAAGGACTTCATCCCGTTCAAGGACCCGGGCGGCGAGGGCAAGGAGTATATGCGCATCCCGGCGATCCGGGCCGATTGGGCGATCATTCATGTCGGCTGGTCGGACCCGCACGGCAACGGCCAGCATCTGGGCGCACCCTTCGGCGACCGCTGGCTGGCGCGCGCGGCCGACCGCATCATGCTGCAGGCTGAACGTGTCGTCCCCAACGCCACCATCCGCAAGAACCCGATGATGACGTCGATCTCCTACGCCGACTGCGTGGTGGAAGCGCCGTACGGCGCGCACCCCTACGCGGCGCACGGCCAATACAGCGAGGACCAGGACGCCCTCAAAGAGTACGTCGACGCGAGCGCCGCCAACCGCAAAGGCGATAGCGCAACCTGGAACGACTACATCAAGCGGACCTGCCACGACCCCGAAGACTACGTCGCCTATCTCGAGACGGTCGGCATGCGAAAGCTGCTCGGCCTTTACCAACATCCCTTGGTCACCTGGTAGGAGGACGAGCCATGAGCGACTTCAGCTGGAAAGAAATGATGGCCGTCCTCTTCTGCCGCGAGATCGAGGACGGTGACCGGATCACCGCCGGTGCGCATACGGAAATCTTCTTCGCGGCCAATATGCTGGCCCAGAAGACGCACGCGCCGAATTTGAAACTGCAGCTCGGCGGCACTTGTTTCCTGGGCAACGTCACCGACATCGAGATCGAATCGTTGCCGATGACCTCGACCGGGTACGGCCTGCTCAAATACGCCGAGAGTGTGCACGACCACCCCGAGACCTTCCTCTTCTACTGCCCGCCGGGGCGCGAAAAGTATTACGAGGAGAACAGTCCCTACCGCGACACCAACCACTTCTGGTTCGCCGACCGCTTCTTCGTTGGCGGCATCCAGGTCGACAAGTATGGCAGCGCCAACATGATCGGCCTGGGCGAGCCCGGCAACATCACCTTCCGCGGACCGGGCACGATCGGCATCAACGATATCGTCAATACGGTGCGTTGCCCTTACGTGTTCCTGACCGCGCATGACAAACGGCGCCTCGTCGAAGAGGTCGATTTCGTCTCCTTCCCGGGCCGCAAGATCTGCAAGGAAGCCGGCTTCCTGGCCAGCGGGCCGAAATGGATCGTGACGCCAAAATGCGTGTTCGATTTCGACCCGGAGACCGATCTGGCGCGCCTGAAGATGCTCTTCCCCGGCGTCACCGAGGAGGAGGTGCGTGAGAATACCGGCTTCGACTTCGGCAACGCGCCAGAGGTCGAGACGATCCCGCCGCCGACCGACGAAGAGCTGAAGGTCCTGCGCGAAGAGGTCGACCGCACTGGCGTACTGCGCGACTAACGCACCCCTGCCTGGAATCCCCTCCCCCTCTGAAGAGGGGGAGGGTTAAGGAGGGGGTGAGGGCGGCTGCTCGCACCCGTCGCCCACTTCGGCTACAAAGGCCCCGCTTCAGGATAACCACCGGGAGGGTGCCCGCATGGCGACGCTGCCTGTCGAAGGCGCGCGTAAGCGGGCTGGGCCGATGAGCGACGACTTCAACACCGCCGACTTCAACACGGTCGTCGACAGCCGCTTCGGCAAGATGATCGTCAACCGCAACGATATCTATATCGGCCAGGCGGTGATGCGCTACGGCGAGTATTCGCAGCACGAGTTCGCGCTCTTTGAATATCTCTGCGGGCCGGGCGATATCGTTGTCGAAGTGGGCGCCAATATCGGGGCGCATACATTGGGCCTGGCGCGTCATGTCGGGCCCGGCGGCCGGGTCGTCGCGGTCGAACCGCAACCGGTCGTCTTCCAGGCGCTGTGCGGCAACATGGCGATCAACACGATCACCAATGTCGACTGCCTGAACCTGGCGCTGTCCGACGCGCCTGGCCACGTCACCATTCCCATTGTCGACTATGGCGGCCAGGGCAATTTCGGCGGCATCTCGATGCAGCACGCTCCAGATGTCGCCTCACGCATGCCGGGCCACCATGTCGAGGCGCGCCGGCTCGACGATGTCTTCGACTATCCGCGCCTCAAGCTCCTCAAAGTCGATGTCGAGGGCATGGAGAGCGCCGTGCTCCGCGGGGCCACCGCCACGATCGAGACGCACCGGCCGATCGTCTATATCGAGAATGACCGGATCGACAAGTCCAAGGCCCTGATCGAATGTCTCTTCGGCTACGACTACAGTCTCTGGTGGCACCTGCCGCCGCTCTTCAACGAACACAATTTCAACCGCGTCACCGAGAACGACTACGCCAACTTCGTCTCCGTCAACATGCTCGGCGTGCACAACTCGGTGAACACCAAGATCGAGCTGCAGCAGGTTGAGGACAGCGACTTCCACCCGATGCGCAAGGCGCCCGCAGGGTAAATCGCGGCGCGTCCCGGCCGCCGCTCATTCGCCGGCCAGCGCCAGACGGCCCTCAGGATCGGCGCCCTGCCCGATCAGCGCCGCCAGCACCGCCTCCAGCACCGGTGTCCCGTCCGCATCCTTGAAACCCGCAAGCCGCGCATAAAGATCAGCGGCCGCGAGGTGGAACCCGCCCGGCAGGCCGGCCGCCGCCAGCGTCGCCGATATCTCGCGCATCTCGCCCTCAAAGCGCCAGGCCTTGGCGGTGACGCCCCGAATGCGCTCGGCAATCTGGTTTGGTTTTCCCGCATCCTCGCCGGCCCAGTGCGCGAACAGCGTCTCGCGCACACCGAGTTCCTCGGCCGCCGCGACCAAGCCACAGAGCAGCGCGGTCAACCCCTTGGTGTGCGCGGCGTAGCACATCTTGAGCGCCGAGGCGCGGTCCGGGGTCGCATCGAGCACCCGGGCCTCCAGCATCGAACCCGCAAAGAGCGCGGCCACCGATGCCGCCTCGTCGCCCGAAAGATAGAGGCAGGTCGTGCCGGGCGCCGTCGCGGGTACGCCGATGATGCCGCCATCGACATAGCGCGCCCCGGCCGCCTCGATCCGCGCGGCAATACGTCGCGCGCGTTCGGGCGCGATCGCATTGGCGTCGACGAAGATGCCGTCGAAGCCGGTGGCTATCACGGTCTCGGCCAGCGCCTCGGCGGCATCGGGCGGGCAAATGCTGAGAATGATCGGCGCCCGTTCACACAGCGTCTCCAGCGTGCCGGCGTCCTCAAGCCCCGCCGCCTTGGCGCGCCCCGCCGTGGCGCCGCTGCGACCATCGGAGGCCCACAGCACGCTGGCCCTGCCCGCCCGCGCCGCCGCCGCGACACTGACGCCCATGGCGCCCGGATGAAGGATGCCGACCGTCGGCCCTTTAGTCTCCGTCATGCTCCGTTTCCCCTGGCCGCCCCTGTCCGCGACATCGGCGGCGCCGTCGAAACCGGTCCTGTTTCCGCGTCACGCGACGGTGTTTCAACGTCACGCGAAAGTGCGTTCACATAACGCCAATATATAGCGGAACCGCTCGCCAAAGGTGGCGACAATCGCGCGGTTCCTCGGCGCCGTGCGGGAGCCGTCCATGCCCCGCCTCGCCCTTGGCGTGCATTAAGTGATACGCTTCTGCACGGAAACTGACGTTGGGGACAGATGACGATACGCATCGCGGCCTCTTTCGTAGCCGTCGCCTCCGCCACCCTTCTGGCACAGGTCGCGGCAGCCGAGAACTTCCGGTTCCAGGGCTGGGCCGGCGGGCCGAGGCAAGGCAGCCGCGGCGGCTTCCAGGTCTGCCTTGCGACCAAGCATTTCCCGCACGGCGTCATCCTCGGCCTTTCCTACGACCGTGAGCACCTCTATGGAATGGGCCTACTGGACCCGCGATGGCGGTTCGCCGATGGCACCCGCATAGCGGTCCGCTACTCGATCTCCGGCGCGCCCTGGCGCAGTGCGACGACGACCGCCGACCGCCGATCGGGCATTTACTTCGTGCTGCCCGAACGGCCATCGCTGTCGCACGGCAGCGCCGCCCGGATCGTCGTCGTTGCGTCGCAGAACCGGCTCGAACTCAGAACGCCTCACCTCGGCACGATGATACGTCGCCTCGAGCGTTGCCAGCGCCAGTCGATGGCGGCCCTGCTCGCGGACCGCTCAGCCGCGCCCACAACCGGAATCGATCGCCCGGCCGCCGGGCTCGAGCATACCCCCAACGCCAACCGGGATCTCGCGCCGAGATATGTCGACCCCCGCGTCAGGCGGGCCGCCCGAAAGATCGTCCGCAAGGTGCTCGACCGTGCCGGGCTTCGGCGCTTTCGGCTAATCTCGCGGCGCGAGCTCGGCCTGCCGCCGCGATCCGACCGGCTCCACTGGGGCGAGCCCGGCGCGCGCGTGACCGGGACCTTGGCCATCCTCCCGGTCCGCGGCACACGTACCGAGGCCGGGATATCAACGGGCATCATCGAGGCGGCACGGCGTTTGTGTCGCGGCGCCCGCTTCGGCACCGGCATCAAGAGTATCGGCCCCTTCGCCAATCCGCGTGTGGTGCGTTTCTTCGTCACCTGCGACGCGCCGGGGCGTCACAGCGGTGCATACTCGATCTATCCGGTACGTGGCGGTTTCTACGCCGTATTGCACACCTCGCGACGCGCCGACGCCTATCTCTGGCGGGTCGATGAGGCATTCTACACCCAGTTCATTCGCCTGGTGCCGGTCAAACGTTAACCATTTGGACAGGCCGCCTTCTCAAACGGCCTTGATTTCCGCCGATTATTTCAATGCCGCATCGATATTTTAATGTTTGAGCAATGAATTCTTAACCGGCGTTAACCTTCTGTTAACCATATGAACGGAAAGTATCGTTACCTAAACATTAATAAAGCGACGGCACATCCATGAAACTACGCAAGCTCATCCGCAAACCCACGATCGCAACCGGCCGGGTCTATGAGCACCTGCGCGACGACACCGCGATCGAGATCGCCACTGTGACCAGTGTGCGGTGTGGCCCGCTGGGCATTCCGCATGTGTGTTACGAGCTGGCGGTCATCCAATCCGGCGGGATCGACGATCTCGGCGGACGGATCCTCACACAGGTAAAATTCCATGACCGCTTCCGCCCGATCGCCCCCGCTCTCGCGGCCTAATAGCCTCGCCGCGGCGGCCGCGATTTCTTCGGCTTCTTCTTCCACGAAGCCATCTCGGTCCGGCTCCAAGCCATGAGATTGTCGAGAGGGGCCGTGCCCGCCTCGAAACGTTCGTCCAGCCTTAGTTTTTCTATAAAGCGCCGAAACCAGCGCACCCCGAAAAAGATCCCGGTCCCAAGGACCAAGAAGAAAAAGATATTGAAGTACGGGATCTGGAAATACCCCTTGGGCACCACCTTCATCGAGGTGATGTTGGGGAACATTGAAAACAGCTGTATCCGCCATCCATAGGACGTAACCGCTGCCCATTGCGGGCGGTTGTCCTTGATCACCGCCGTGGCCTTGGCGGTAACGTCGGCGCTGTCGAACTTGAAATACGGCGGCCAGCCCCAGCCGGTATCCTCATTCCGGTAGACCCGCACGCGCCCGCTTTCCGTGACCGTATTGATGAAGCGCACATCGCGCGTCGCCACCGGCATGCCCTTTTTCACCGGCCGGTCGCCGTGATCGTCCATGCGTTTGACGTCGGTGCCGGTGACCCGCACCACGTCGGTTCCCGGCAAGTAGAAGTGCAGGAACGCGCCAACCACCAGCACGACCGCGAGCGCCAGAATGCGGATGATCCATTTCAGTATCGTCATTGCCGTCCTCCCGGAGGCACGGCACCTGGCGCACTTCCGTCCTCGTTCCGCCGCATCTGCGCTAACCCAGCTTGGGGCCCCACGGCCCCTCGTGCCATCCGTAAAGCTGCTCTTCAACCGCCGCCTCGGCGCCGGCGTAGTGCTTGGCGAGATAATCGGCGACCAGCGCCTGCTTGGCCGGCGGCCATTCCGCATAGTGGCGCTCAAACAGCGCGCGATTGCAGATATAGCACTGGCGAAAATCGAATGGCGTGAAGTGGCAAATCAGATGGTTCACCAACTCGCGGTCCCCGTGATTCGATGATCTGACAACATAAAAGAAAACGTCAGACGGCAATTCCCCCAGTCGTGCTTGCGGGTCGTTCTCCAATGCCTTCACCGCATCGTTCAGCGACCGGAATTCCTGCGGCATGGCGTCGTAGTTCGCGTAAATCAGACGCTTGAATGTCTCATCATTCATTGCCTCGGCGTCATCGAGTGCGCCGCTACGGGCAAGCGTGTCGTAGGCGACGAACCCCGCCTTCTCGCGCAACAACTGCGCCGGATCGGCCATGCCCTCGCCGATAAAGGCGATCAGCTTGCGATCGGCAAGGAAGCGCGCCACCGCCGCCCGGTCGGTCAGCGGAATGTGCTCGATTGCCGGGCCGCCGGGCTTCAGCCGCGTCTCGAATTCGGGATCGAGGCTGATCAGCGTCGCCGGCTTGGTGTCGAGGAAGACATAAACCCCGCCGAAATGGCTGGCGAAATAGTTGGGCTGCGCGTAGTCGGTGGCGCGTGGCACCACCGGATGGCGGCGTATATCCCCGGTTACTCTCGCCAGATCGACCATCGTCGTCAGCGTCGCCTCGTCGTGCCAGGCGCTGTCGTCTTTTTGAAAGCGCGCGATCAGCTCTTCCAGCTCGCCGGCCTTGGCGACGATATCCTTGGTCGTCCGGACCTCGACGCGGATCCGATTGATCGACAGAAGATCGGCCAGACTATCGATCTTGTAGGTCGAGTTCTGCAGCTCGCCGAAAACCACATCGCGCGTGCTAAGTGCAAAGAGCGGCTTGCGGTTGTCGGCGATGAAGCGCTTCAGGATGGTTGCCGACGAGGTGAATTGTGTGTCAAGCGCCGGCAGACGCGCCTGGCCCGTCGTCAGCAGGATGAATTTCTTGTTGACGCCGTGCGGGTTCAGATAGAGCGGGTTCTGGAGCTCTTGGGCTACCTCCGGCGAGAATCCCGACAGATCGATATGGAAGGAAGCAAGCTCGGTAGTCTGGCCGGTCAGGCGTTCGAGCGCCCGGTTGTAGCGCTCGCGCATGGCGCGGTTGCGCACCTCGATGAGTTGGCCGTAGCGCAGGCCGCGCGCCGTCAGGGCGTCGGAAACGGCAACAGCCGTGGTCGGGGCCGCCGTCATGGCTCCGCGCCCTCCTCCGCCTTGGCGCCACGATTGCCCGCATAGCGCCGGGTCGCCGTCTCACGCAGGCGCATCTCGCGCATCATGGCATCGACCGCCGCCTCGTCGGAGGAGCCGGCATAGCGGAACTCGCTATCGGCATAGCGGTTGATCTCCTGGATCAGCATCTCCGGCGTGATCTCACCCATGAGATCGGCGATCATCGCCTTCTTGGTCTCGTAATCCCTGAACAGGAAAAGGTCGGGCTTTTCCATCCACTCGTCGGGGATCTCGAAATCCATCGCGCGCAGCTTGGCCGCGTCGGTGATGTTCTTGACCGCGCGCCCGGTAAAGCGCTCTTCCATGTCCTGGATCGCGTCGAGATAGCGGCCGATCTTCTCGATGGTGTCGAGCTTGCCGACGTCTTTCTTCACCTGCTCGAAGACCGCGCGCAACCGCTCGTTCGCCGGCTCGTTATGCGCCTCGTAGGAATGGTCGATGACGCGGCGGATGTCCTGGGTAGCGAATAGGTCGTGCTTGCCGAGCTTGATCGCGTGGCGCTTGCCGAGCAGCAGCGAGAGGATGTCGATGTAGTCCTCGCGGCTCTGCGGGCCGTCGACCAGATAGCGCGCGCCGGCGCGTTGGCGCAGCGCGCCATCGACGTTCTCCGGATAGTTGGAGAACATGCCGAAGGCGCAGTTGCCGCGCACCACGGTGTTGGCACCGGCGAAGCTTTCCATTAGCACCGCCGTGATCTCCTGCTGGCCGGCCGAGGACTGGCGGTCGCCGCGCTTGCCGGCGATCTGGTCGATGTCGTCGATCGTGCCGAAGCCGATCACCCGCGGGTCCATCACATTCTGGATGAAAGCCTTGGCGTTCTGGCCCGATTTGCCCTGATAGCTGTCGACATTCTCCATCGAGAGGTTCTGGTAGCGGAAGGGGTACCCCGCGTTGGTGCAATACTCGTGCAGCAGCCCGCCGGTCATCTGGATCAGCAGCGTCTTGCCCGTACCCGGCTTGCCATCGCCGATGAAGGTGAAGATGAAGCCGCCCAGATCGACGAAGGGATTGAGCTGCCGCTCGAAGTCGTAGGCCATCAGCATCTTGGCGAGCTTCATGCACTGATACTTGGCGATGTGGTTGCCGACCACCTGATCGGGCCGCTTGAAGTCCATCACCACCGCGGTCGAGCGCGCCAGACGCGACTGGGCAAAACCATCGATGGTGAAGTCGTCCGCTTCCACGCGGTAGCTGCGCGCCAGAAACGCGTCGAGATATTTGAGCCCGTCCTTGCGCAAGGTGAGCTCGCCCGCGAGCTTGGCGAAATAGTCGCGCACGAGCTTGACCAGCGCCGCATCGCCGTCGGCTTTCGACCCTATCTGCTGGTCGAGCTCCCAAAGCGCACCCTTGATGGCGATCAGCGGGTTCTCCAGCACGATCTCCTCGGGATCGTCGGCGGCAACCGCCTCGTTCTCCGCCTCGACCATGTAGTCGGCAAGCATGAAGGTAACGTAGCTCGCGGTCCCGAAGAGCCCGACCGCGGCGCTCGATGCCAACAGATCGGTGAATTCGGCCGTCTTGCCAGCGTTCAGATCGCCGACGAGGTTTGCTTCCTTCAGCTTGTTGAGCGCGGTGATGTCGCCGTAGAGGTCGACGATCGCATGGCCGACCGCGATGCCCCGCCGCAGCACGCGCAGCACATGGTTCTGCACCTCGCTGGGCAGCGGGTCGTCATCCTCGATGGCGGCGACGGTCTCGATCAGACTGCCATGCTCGGCCGGCCGCCGCTCGCCCAAGGCCGGCGAAATACCAGGCACGGTGCTGCGCAAACGGCGACGGACATAAGTCGTGCTGGATGGCGCGGCCTCGGCTTTCTGCGCCACTGCCTCAGCGTAACGCGGGGCATGATCGATTTCGGACAAGGCGGTGTGCGCCGCCGCATAGTGTTTGCGGATGTCCTCTTCCTTCAGCTCCATCGCCGTCTTCGCGTCGCTCATCTCGCTTCAATCCTTAGATCACCCAACCCGGTGGTCTCAATCTGTTTAGCTATGCGTCACTACTTCGCCATCGGCGCCGACGACGAATTTGTGCACGCCGGCGAAGCGCTGCCCGCCCGTGTCCTGCAGCGTCTGATAGGCCTCCAGCGGCAGGATCATGTAGCGCTCGACCGAGCTTGAACCGGCCTCGAAGGTATCCATCGCGTGGCCATCCACCTGATAGATTTCCTTTTGCACCTGGCCGAAAAGCCCCGTGCGCACATATTCGATGCCCTTGGAGGCGAGGCTCTCGACGGTCCAGGCGAGCACCCAGTCATAACCTGGCTCGTCGGCGTGGTCGGTGAGAATTTCCTGCAGCTCGCTCGAGTGATCGGTGAAGGTGTTGCTGTAGAGCGGCCCCACATGGATGCGCTTGAGGCTCTTGGGGTGCACGGTGGGGAAGTCGTTATCGAGTCCCATGGCGATGGTCACCAGCTTCAGCGATGACAGCGACTGGTTGAGCATCGCCTCGCCCAGCCGCGTCGCATAGGCATCGTCCTCGTGCAGCGGTCGGTCGGCGCTCTCGTCGAGCACCATCACATATATATCCGGCAGGTTGCGCTGGGTGTCGTAAACCGCCCAATCGACGATGTATCGGCGGTGCCCGTGCGGCGGGCGCGTGGAGATGAACTGCAAGGCCGGTGTGTTGCGCGCGAGGAAGAGATCGCCCTGCTTCAACGCCTCGAAGTAGTGGCGCTGCGCCATCGCGAATTGCAGATCGCGCGGCGGCCGCCGGTATTTCAGCACATGGTCTATCATCTCGCGCTTCAGCTTTGCCCGGTCGGGCAGGTCGAGCAGCATCTCGTCGATCAGGTCGACATCGTTCTCCAGTTGCAGGAACTCGCGAAACACCGGAAAGCCGCTGTCGCGCCGATCGATCTCGAACGGCGTCGGCAGCCGGTGCTCGATCCGTCCGGTCAGAATGTGCTTGTAGGCGAGCGCCCTGAAACTGTTGGCGAGGCGCTCGAGGTGATCGACGATGATCTCGCTCTCGTGGTCGGCGCGCCCAGCCGAACTCGAGCCCGCACCGGTCCCCTTCTCCTCGGCGATCCGGCCGAACGCGCCGAGCACGCGTTCGATCTTGGCGAAGTAGCGCCGCACCAGCGCCTCTTCGGTAAATACCAGCGTTCCGTCGCTCATGACATGTTCGGAGTTGCGGCCCGGCCCTCGTGCTTCGTCCCTCGACAGGCTCGGGATGCGGGGCTCAGCATGAGGACCTCCTTTCCTGCGTACCGATCCAAAGCAAATAGCGCATCCGCAACGCAGTTCCTCATCCTGAGCTTGTCGAAGGATGAGGGCCGCAAGCGAGGTTCACGATAGGCGCCAGCCGCCTCAGGGCTGCGCCTGCTCGGCCTCGTAGCGACCGCGGTTATGTTCCTCGATCACCTTGGCGAAGCGACGCATGAAGCGCTCGTCGGCCTTGACCTTCTTGGCCTGGATGTCCTTGGCCGCGGCCATGTTGCCGGTATGCGCCTCCAGCATGTCAGCCAGATGCTGGTTGGTCGCAGCACCAATCGCCGCCATCGATGCCTGCGCCTCGTGATCGACCGCCGAGCCGATCTCGTTGATGCGGTGGGCGATGTCCTGCTGTTGGGCCGTCTTCAATGATTTGGACAACGCGTCGTAGAGCACCACGCGCTGGCTGGTGTCGGTCTGCAGCTTGTCGATCAGCACGAGCTGGGTGGACACCTGGTTCTGCAGCGAATCGACGAAGGTCTGGCCGAGCTTGATGTACTTCTCGTAAGTCTGGCTGAGCGCCAGCTTGACCTGCTCGTCCTTGACCAGCTTGTTGTGCGCTTCGTTGATCTTCTGGAGATCCTTCTCAAGCTTGGTGCGCGTGGCGGCGTTCTGCTCGACCGCGATCTTCTGCTCGACCTCAATGATCTTGGGGTCCATGTCGGTGAGCTGCTTGCGGATGCCTTCCAACGTCTCGACCACGCCGACGCGCTCGGTCAGCACCGTTTCCAGGTTGTCGGTCACTTTGGTTTCCTGGGTCTTCAGATCGGCGAGCTGGCCCTGCAGCATGGTGACGATGATGTCCGATTTGGCGATCAGATCGTTGAGCTTGCTGTCGACATCGGTGTTGCGCACGCGCGATTCGCGCATCGTATCGGCCTTCAACTTGGAGAAGATGCCGACGAAGGACTCCCAGCCGGTCTTCTGCCGCATCCGGTCGAACTCCTGACCGAAGGAGGCCGTCACCTCGTCGAGCTCGATGATCAGCTCGGCGATCGAGGCGTTGAGCGCTTCCTGCTGCTGGTGGACGTCCTCGAAGGTCGCGTTCTCGATGTCGAGGTCGATGCCGAGCTTGTCCATGTTCTGGCTCGCCTTGGTGAGCGTCTCGGTCAGCTTCGACTGGTTCTTCTGCTGCTTTTTGACCTCGGACTCGATTTCCTTGATGGCCGTATCGACGCTCATAATTGGGCTCCTCCCGATCGATCACAAATATGCAGCCGCGGCGCAAATGAGGCAGGGCGCCGCTCGTATGTTAGTTCGGAATATAGATAGTGGTTAACAATTCCTGTTGCCATTGAATCGCACAGGCTGGTTTTGCTCTAGGCGATGTTGTGGTGCCAATAGAGATGGGTTGATTTAACTTAGTAACTAAGCTATTTCGTTGTCTGTCTCAGAGCGAGATGCCGAATGGCCTCAGTCATTCTGCATCGAGAAGCCCGCGACCGCGGGCCGCCGCCTTATGTGGCGGAAGCCAAGCGAGCGGAGGCGAGCGCCCGGCGTCTGAGGGAAACCGGAAAGTCGCAACGCGACTTCCCGAAAAGGAGACTCTCATGCCGCTCACCGTCAGCCACGCCCCGCCCGCGACGCCGAACAAGGCGCTCGACGCCGATCTGCGCGGCTATCTCGACACCAATGACGACGTCGTCACGCACATCACCAAGTCCGTGTCGCTGGCGCATATTCCCGCGCTGATCGGACAGAGCGAGCAACCGATCCTGTTCGAAAACATCACCGAGAAACCGGGCTTCCGCCTCCTCGATATCCTGGTCAAGCACCGGCATTTGCAGGCGCGCGCGCTCGGCGTGCCGCGCGAGCACTACCTGAAGACGCTGGCTTACCGCCTGCGCAAGCCGCCGCGCGGCTTCGTCGAAGTCAAGGACGGCCCGGTCAAAGCCGTCAAAATGAAGGGCAAGGACGTCGACTGGACCAAGCTGCCGGCGCCGATCCCAAGCGAGAAGGAAACCCGGCCTTACGTAACGGCGATGAACATCGTCCGCGACCCCGAGACCGGCTTTTACAATTCCAGCCACGCCGGCACCAACGTCGTTGACCGCAACACGGGGCTGATGAGCTTCGCCACGCCGCACACCCACACCATCATGCGCAAGTACCGCGAGCTCGGCCATGAGCGCATGCCGATCGCGCTCGTCTTCGGCCTGCCGCCCGCCTACGAGATCATGGCCAACTTCTCCGGCCTCCATATGGACCAGTGGGGCGAGCTGGAGATGGTCGGCACCATCATGGACCGCGATGTCGAGATGGTGCCGTGCGAGACCATCGACCTCAACGTGCCGGCTCACGCCGAGATCGTCGTCGAGGGCACGGTCGATTTCACGCATACCGCGCCGGCGGGGCTCAATGTCGGACCGACGTGGTATTACCTGCCGGCCGACATGACGCTGCCGGTGCTGACGGTCTCGGCCATCACAATGCGCGACGACCGGCCGATCTACCGCCATCACCAGACAACGCCCGAAACCGACCACCAACCGCTGCCGCGCCTGTGCCACGAGGCCATCCTCTACAACCGCCTCACCGAGATCGGGCTCACCGTGCACGACGTGCGCTTTCCAACCTGGGGCGCGGCGGTCTCGTGCCTGATCCAGGTCGAGGCGCCGCGCGAGGGCCCGCTCAACGATGCGCTCCTGCAGACCATGGGCGCGCCCTGGCTCAACACCAAGATGGTCGTCGCCGTCAGCCCCGATGTCGACCTCGACAACCCGGGCGACGTCTACCGGTCGATCGCCACACGCTGCGATCCCGCGCGCGACATCATCGTCGTCGGCAACACCCGCGGGTCGCCCTACGACCCCTCGGCGAGCCCGATCCCGGGCGACGATTTCTGGCGCACCGTCGGCAAGATCGGCATCGACGCCACCGCCAAGGCGCGCCACCGCCTGGAAGACTACGAGAACGCCATGCCCGCGCACTGGGGCACGGTCAAGCTGGAGGACTATCTGGACTGACGCAGCGGAGCGCTGCCCCCGCCCCATGCTTCGACAGGCTCAGCATGAGGCAACGGTGTGGATTTGCATTCAACAATCAAGCCAAGGCCCTAATTCAACAATCAAACCAGGGCCCTCATTCAACAATGAAACCAAGGCCCTCATCCTGAGCCTGTCGAAGGACGAGGGCCGCCCCGACCAAGGAGCAAAAACCCATGGACACCCCCGTCCCCACCATCACCATCGAGGCCGATCCGATCATTCCCTACGTCGATGAGGCGAACTACCCCGACCGTCTGCGCCCGATCCTGGAGCCCTACATGTCGCGCATGGGCTTCATCCCGAATGCGCTGAAGCTGCACATGCACCGGCCGGAAATCGCCGAAACGCTGTGGAAGCTCAACTCCAACATTATGCGTGACCCCTCCTCCACCGTGGACCAGCAGTTGAAGCGCAAGCTTTCCGCCGTGGCCTCGACCGGCAATGGCTGCAATTACTGCACGTCGCATTGCTGCGGTATGCTGAAGAGCCAGACCGGCACGGGGGCCGAAGGCTGGGGCATGGAGGAGGCAACGCTGCAGGCGCTGGTCGATGGCACCGGCGGCTGGGCCGACGAAGGCGAGAAGGCCGCCATCGACTTCGTGCGCGAGGCGACCGCCGATCCCGCCAACGTTCTGGCGTCCACCCACGCCAACCTCAAGGCGCATTTCAGCCCGCCGCAGATCGTCGAGATCGCCATGGTCGCGAGCTTTTGGAAACTCTACAACACGCTCCACGACTGCCTGAACATCCCGATCGAGAACCACGTCCTGCACGACACCGGCTACACCACAATGGCCGCGAAGAAAGCGTATGGCTGATAGTGGCGCCCTGCGGCCCTTCGTCCTTCGACAAGCTCAGGATGAGGGAAAGGAATTGACCGGCATCGACGCCTGACACGCCTGTCAATTGCCGCCCTCATCCTGAGCCTGTCGAAGGACGAGGGCGGGCTGCGCGCTTGAACCATCACACTGTACGAGAGGCCAGCCCCGCGTGAGTAAATCCGACCACGCCCTGCCGCCCACCGTCTCCCAAGGCGCGCTGCTCTCGGGCGGCAGCGATGCGCGCTTTCGCCAGATGGTCTACGACCTCTTCACGGTCTCGGTGCGCATGGAGACGGTGCGCGACGCGCTGGCCAAGGATCTCGGCGTCTCCGGCCCGCAATACTCGATCCTGATGGCGATCGCGCGCCTCGCCGGAACGGGCGGCGTGCCTGTCGGCCAGGTCGCCGACCAGCTCCACGTCACTGGCGCTTTCGTGACGGTGGAGACGGGCAAGCTGGTGCGCGCCAAACTGGTCGAGAAATCGCCCAATCCCAAGGACGGGCGGAGCGTGCTGCTGCGTCTTTCCGAGCGCGGGGCGAAACGCCTCGAACGCCTTGCCCCCAAAGTATGCGCGGTCAACGACCGCTTCTTCGGCGTCCTCGATCGTGCCGATTTCGAGACCCTGGCCCGTATCGCCTCGGCGCTCGTACAACGCTCCGACGGTGCGGTCGCGATCGCCCGCACGGGTCAGTTGGGCCCGGACGCCGCGATCCCCCGATCCGCCGCGATCGGGCCCGACCCCGCCTGAACCCGGCCCGCCGCCCGATTTATCGGATTTTCATCATATTTGGGTAAAACAAACGGCTTTTGGTCCGAGGCGAAGAAGCCCCGATCACACCGGTTGGGCGGGGGAAAAGCGCGCTGCCTTGGCGTTACATCCCCCCGGTGGGTCAGGCGAGCTGCGATCGGCTCCCGCCTGACCACGGTGAATTCATATGGTCTTCCCCTTGGATGGCATGGGGACCGCCAGACAATGGGCAGCGAAGGCTGATGGTTCGATACCTCAACAACCTGCGGATCCAGACCCGGATCGCAATACTGGCGGTGCTGACGGTCCTCGGTGTCGCGGTCGCCGGCGCCGTGGGGCTGGTCACAGACCGCATCGTCAATGCGGTGCTCGAGGAGGAAGAGCTCTTCGAAAGGCGGGTATTCCTGACCAAGGACATCCAGGCGAACCTGCTCGAGATGCGCCAGGCCGAACTGATCTTCCTGTTGGCCAAGGACCCGAGCTTCGTCACGCGCCACGGCGGCCATAGCCGCCTTGCCTTGCGCGCGCTTGACCGATTGACGGCGCTGCCGCGCGCGGGGCTGCCCGATACCCGGATCCGGCACTTGCAGGCTGCGATGCGCCGCTACCCCCAGAATTTCGCCGGTGTCGTGCGGCTCGAAAATGTGCTGGGGCTCGACCACAATTCCGGGCTGCATGGTGAATTCCGCCGCGCGGCCCGTGCCATAGAGGCGAGGCTCACGCGGGGCGGCGCCTCCCAGCTTGTGGCAAAGCTGTTGCCGGTACACCGCCTCGAGATGGCCATCATCCAACGCGGAATGTCGAAAGACATCGCTCGCCTGGACGCGAAGATGGCGGGATTCGTTACCCAGCTGAACAGATCGCGGCTTACGCCAAATGCGAAGGCCGAGATCGGGCTGCTGGCCAGCGAATACCGCCGCAAGGTTCACGCCTGGGCCACCGCCAATATCGCGCTGAAGCGGCAGATGAGGGCGCTCGACGCGAGCTATGAGGCGATGCGGGCCGATCTCGCCGCGATCATCGCCAGCGCCAAGGCCGCGCACAAAGATGCCAACAAAGAGATCGTCTGGATCCAGCGTGCCGAGCTGATCGCCACGCTGGCGGTGAGGCTCCTGATCCTCCTGGGCACGATCGCCCTCGCCATCGCGATCGGGCGTAGCATCACCGTGCCGCTTGCAAAGATCAACACGGCCCTCACCGATCTCGCCGAGGGCGATACCGAGCGGAATATCCCAGGCGTGGAGCGGCGCGACGAGATCGGCGATATCGCCCGCGCCGCCGTCGTGTTCAAGGAGAACGCGATCGCCCGGGCCAGCGCGGAAGCGACCAGCGAGGCGAAATCGTCGTTTCTCGCAACCGCCAGTCACGAAATTCGCACGCCGATCAACGGCATCATCGGCATCGCCGATCTGCTGCTGGACTCGCCGCTCAACGAGAAGCAGCAATCGCTCGTCAAGACATCACAGAAATCCGCCAGGGATCTGGTCGCAATCATCGGCAACGTCCTCGATCACTCCAAGCTCGAAGCCGAGATGGTCGAGCTTGAGGACCAGGATTTCGACCTCTACAAACTTGTGGGTCACGTCCTGTCCGTCCTCGGCGTCCAGGCCGCCGAGAAAGTGATCGATCTGAGCTGGCATCATCCGGAGAACCTGCCGCGGCACCTGAAAGCCGATGCCGGACGGCTCCAGCAGATCCTCCTCAACCTGATCGGCAACGCCGTCAAGTTCACCGAGATGGGCGGTGTCACGCTGTTCGTCATACACCGCCCGGCTGACGACGGGACGATCGATCTGCGCTGCGAGATCAAGGATACCGGCATCGGCATCAAGCCCGAGGACCAAGACAAGCTGTTCGCGCGGTTCACCCAGGCCGACCGCTCGACAACCCGCACCCATGGCGGCACCGGGCTTGGGTTGTCGATTTCCAAGCAGCTCGTCGCGCTGATGGGCGGCGAGATCGGCCTGCACAGCACACCCGGCGAAGGCAGCACCTTCTGGTTCACCATCCGCTGCGCGATCGGCACCCCGGTAGAAGATACCGATGACGCCGGCAGCAGCCCGGCGGGTTTGGATAGCGCGAGCGCCGCCCAAGCCCGTGACATCCCGCAAGCCGCAGACGCCAGCGGTCTTCATATCCTCGTCGCCGAGGACAACCGGGTCAACCAGGCGCTGGTCAAGGAAATCCTTCGGGCGGCCGGCCACACGGTGGAAATCGTCGAGAATGGCGCGGAAGCCATCGAAGCGGTTCAGCGCGCCGGCTATGATCTGGTGCTGATGGACGTGCAGATGCCGGAGGTTGACGGCGTCTCCGCGACCAAACAAATCCGCGCCTTGCCGGGAGCGCCAGGTCAGGTGCCGATTATCGCCGTAACCGCCCACGCCATGGCCGGCGATCGCGAGGCCTACATCGCGGCGGGAATGGACGAATACGTCTCCAAGCCCTTCGATCGGAAGGTCCTGTTCGAGACCATCGCGCGGACACTCGAAAACCGGCGGCAGGCGCCGAACGGCTCGCAACAGGCGATGAAACCCGCCACGGAGTTGGCGGCAGCGGCGGGCGACAAAGAAAAGCCGGCCTCGGCAGACCTGGAAGGCACGCCGGTGCCGGCTTCAACCGACCCCGATAGCCTGCCCGTCCTCGAAACAAAGGTCATCGAGGACTGGAAGTCTTTCCTCAGCCCGGAAAAGTTCAACGAATTGATCGGCTCGCATGTCGGCTTTGCCAGAAGCTGCGTTCCGCTTTTGCAGGAGCGCGGGCAAACCGGTTCGCTGGCCGAACTGGCCGAGCTGGCGCATGATTTGAAGGGCACGTGCTCGAGCCTTGGAATGGCCAGGGTCCAGCAACTGGCCGCCGATCTGGAAACGGCCTGCAAGGAAAAGCGCGCACAAGAAGCGCTCGATCTGGTAGGCACCGTGGAAACCGCCATCGTCGACGGCGTGGCCGCGATCGAAAAGAAATACGCGGCCTGAGATGGTCGGCGGGCAATGAAAAAGCCATTCGACAAGCTGCGGGTCATGGTCGTCGACGACAATGAGCAGGCCCGCAACATACTGATCATGGTGTTCGAGCGTCTGGGCATCCAGAAGATTTTCGCCGCCAACGACGGGCTCGAGGCGCAGAACCTCCTCGCCAGCATGGAGGGCTCGATCGATCTCATCCTCTGCGACTGGAACATGCCGGTGATGAGCGGCATGGACCTGCTGCGGCAGATCCGCTGGGGTTATCCCGATTTGCCCTTCATCATGGTGACGGCCAACTCCGATTTGCAAAGCGCCAGGGCCGCCAAGGAACAGGGCGCCACAGACTTCATCGCCAAACCGGTAACCGCAAAGGCCGTCGAGGAAAGGCTCCGCGCCCTCTTCGAGCAAATGTAACGCAAGCGCGTGACGCCCGCGTGTGACGCCCGAGCCACCACTCCGCGTGGCAACCGCCGGCGCAGGTCAAACAACTTATCGGCGATTGTTGGCTTTCGATCCAAGCCGCCACGCGGCATAATCCCCGCTGGCGACATAATCGTCGCTGGCCACCGCCGCGGCACCTTGACCTTTCCTGAAATGCCAGTGATATTTCACACGAACCATGTCTGCGTCCATTCGTCGCCGGCCCAGCCCCGACGCGGTAGCTGACGGGCCGGTTGGCCGTCAACGCGATTGGGCGAAGCACTTTGCGAGGGATCGCCGATGACCGTGTCCTATTTCGTGCGTTACCAGGGCAGGCCCGCCGACCGGGCCGCATTTGACGCCCACTATGCGGGCCCCCATGCCGCACTATTGCGGGATTTTCCGGGCATTCGCTCGCTCATTCTCCACAGCCCGGCGGTCGCTCACGATCCCTGTCCAGTCAATGATGCCGGGCTCCATTTGCTTTCCCAGATGGTCTTCGATAGCGAGGATGCCCTCCGCGCTGCGCTGGGTTCTCAGGCCCGCCAGCGCGCCTTCGCCGACCGCGCCAACTTCCCCCAATTCGACGGCACCATCGCCCACCAGGCCATGCGCGCGGAGACGATCTTTTGACGGCTGCCAAGGATAGAAGCCTGATCCGTCCGCCCGGCCGAAACCCGCACCTCTTCCGGCCGATCGAGCTGCGCTCGGTAACGGCCAAGAACCGGATCATGGTCTCGCCGATGTGCCAGTATTCGGCCGAGGATGGCGCGCCCACCGATTGGCACTTCCAGCATCTCGCCTCGCGCGCGGTCGGCGGCGCCGGGATCGTCTTCACCGAGGTCGCCCATGTCGAGGCGCGGGGCCGCATAACGCCGTGGTGCCTTGGGCTCTGGAACGACGAGCAACGCGACCGATTGGCGCGCATCGCCGCGTTCATCGCCGCAGAGAACGCCGTGCCGGCAATCCAGATCGGCCATGCCGGGCGCAAGGCGGCGGCCGCGCGGCCGTGGGAGGGCGCCAGACCGCTGGCACTCAGCGATGGTGGCTGGCCCGTGATCGGCCCCTCGGCAGAGCCCTATGACGACGGTTGGCAGACGCCCGAGGCGATGGACCAAGCGACCATCGACGAGGTCATCGCGGCTTTTGCCTCTGCGAGCCGCCGCTCGCGCGAAGCCGGATTTCGATTGGTGGAAATTCACGCCGCGCATGGTTACCTGTTGCACGAATTCCTCTCGCCGCTTTCGAACCGCCGCAACGACGCCTATGGCGGCGACCTCGCTGGTCGGGCGCGCTTGCTTATGGAGGCGATCGACGCGGTGCGCGGCGAGTGGCCGGCCGAGTTGCCGCTCTTCCTGCGCCTCTCGGCCACCGAATGGGTTGAGGGCGGCTATGGCCCTGATGACACGATCGCGCTTGTCAAACTGATCGCCGCGCGCGGCGACGTCGATCTCATCGACTGCTCCTCCGGGGGCAACCACCCCGAACAGGAGATCCCGATCTTTCCCGGCTACCAGGTCCGCTTCGCCGAGGCGATCAAGCGCGAGACCGGCATGATGACGGCGGCGGTGGGGTTGATCCACACGCCGGAGCACGCCGAGGAAATCATCGCCAACGGCCGTGCCGATATCGTGGCACTGGCGCGCACGCTGCTCCATGACCCGTACTGGCCGCTGCACGCCGCGGCCAAGCTAAAGGCGGCCAACGTCGCCTGGCCGGCGCAGTATGAACGCGGAAATATCTTCTAGGGACCGGCGCTGATCTCATGGACAGTGGAAGCACGCTCACCCTGGCCCTCGACGGCGCGCCCGCGCTTGACGCCGGCATTGGCGAGCTCGTGATCGCCGGCTGGACGGGGCGCGACCACGCCGCGATGGAGGCGCATATCGTCGAGCTCGAAGCCCTCGGCATCGCGCGTCCGAAGACGACGCCGATCTTCTACCGCGTCGCCGCCTCGCTGCTGACGACCGATGCCGGGATCCAGGTCGCCGGCGGGGACTCCAGCGGCGAGGTCGAAGCGGTCATCCTCAGCCTCGCGGGCGGCCTCCATATCGGCGTCGGCTCCGACCACACCGACCGCAAGGTCGAGGCCTACGACATCACCATCTCCAAACAGGCCTGCGCCAAGCCGCTGGGGCCCGCGCTCTGGCGTTTCGACGAGGTCGCCGACCATTGGGACGATCTGGTGTTGCGCTCCTGGACCACGGTCGCGGGCAAACGCCGCGCCTATCAGGAGGGCAGTGCTGCCAGGATGAGCCATCCGCGCGAGCTCATGGAGAAATATATGGGGGCCGGCAAGACGCTTGCCGTGGGCACCGCGATGTTCTGCGGCACGCTGCCGGTAATCGGCGCGATCGAGCCTGGCGAGGTTTTCGAGATCGAATTGGAAGACCCCATTGCCGGGCGCAAACTCACGCATCGCTACGCCACCGAAACACTGCCCGTGGAGAGTTAGGAAATGCCCGCGGCCGGCCCCCGTGCTTCGACAAGCTCAGCATGGGGACCTGCGATTGGAACTAATCAAGCGCCTCACCCTGAGCCTGTCGAAGGGCGAGGCTGTCCGACAATGGCATTATCCGCAAAGGAGGCCCTGACATGTTGTTCAACAAGCCGCATCTGGAGTTCCACAAACTCGATATGGGCGAGGGCTGGAAAACGCCCGACGGCTACCCCGCCGGTATCAAGCAGAAGATCCTCGCCTCCGACATCGACGAGGCGGGCAAGAAGGGCAGCCGCTCGCGCCTCTTGAAGTTCGATGCCGGCACCTACACCACCGAGCCCTTCATCCATGACCACTGGGAGGAGGTCTTCCTGCTCGAAGGCGATCTCATCGTCGGCAACGACGCCGACGGCCAGGGCGGCGAGAGTTTCGTCGCCAAGACCTATGCCTGCCGCCCGCCCGGCGTCTATCACGGGCCGTTCAAGTCCGAGACGGGCTGCGTGATGTTCGAGATCCATTACTACGATGAAGCTGAAGCCTGATCGGGGATCCGGGCGCGCAATGACGCCAAGGGGCAGATCTGCCGGCGCAGCAGCGCTCACTGATACGGGCGCGGGTTCGCGCGCGGGCCTGGCGACCGGTCCGGGAGCGTCGGCGCCGCGTCACACCGCGCCCTCGTTGCGCGCCCAGGCCTACGAGGCGATCAAGCGGCGGATCACGACCCTCGACTACGCGCCGGGCGAACATTTGAACGAAGCGGCGATCTCCGAGCAGCTTGCCATCGGCCGCACTCCGGTCCACCAGGCACTGGACCGGCTGATGCTCGAGGGCATGATCGACATCATTCCCCGCAAGGGCGTGATCGTGCGCCCGATCTCCCTCGACGAGCATTTGCAACTCACCCAGGTCCGGCTGATCAACGAGCCTTACTGCGCCAGCCTTGCCGCCGAGCGCGCCGATGCGGACGAGATCAATGCCATGCGCGCGCTTCTCGATCGCGCCCACGGGCGGATGGAGGCGCGCGACGTGGCGGGGCTGATGGATCTCGACCGCGATTTCCACGCCTCCATATCGAGCGCCGCCCGCAACCGGGTGCTGGCCGACCTTCTGCTCGGCCTGCACGAGCGTTCCTTGCGCTTTTGGTTCATCTCGCTCTCCGATGCGCACCATCACAAGCGCGTCCAGCGCGAGCACGAAGCGGTGTTCAGGGCGATCCGCGACCGCGACCCCGACCGCGCCGCCGCCGCCGCGCGCGCCCATATCGTATCCTCGCGCGACAACATCATGAAATCGATCTAAGCAGGCTCGAGCCGCGAAGCGGACCGAGCAACAGCCGCAGCATCCACCTCAACGGTCATTCCCGCGCCCATCGACAAGCTCAGGAGTGGGAATCCAGGGATCCCAGGGCGCCGATATTTCCGGTTTCGCTGGATCCCCGCTTGCGCGGGGATGACGCGGGGTGAGGCGGCCACTAGCACTGCGCCAGTACTGCCGCGGCGGTCCCGCGTGCAGCGTTGTCAAGGCGCGCCTGGTGGCGCATCATTCAAGGGTTCGATCGGGCGGAAGGGACAATACAAATACCCCCGATCTGGAAAAGGGAGACACGAAGGGGGAATGCGATGAATTCGATTATCAAGGGGAGCGCGCTGGTAGTGGCGGCAGCGCTTACGGCGGGCGGCGCGCAAGGCGCGACGTCCGATGATACGCGCTCCAGCGCGGGGGCAATGCCGCCAATCGGAATTTCTCAGATCCAGCTCGTCGCCTCGGGCAATCGGTTGAGCGGGCCACAGATCCGATCGCTGCTATCCGGCCGCACGGCGCGCATGGAACGCCGGCTCGGCGCCAAGACGCTCAGCATCGTCCTCAGCTTCGGGGCCGATGGATCGGCGCGGCACGTCTGTACTGCCACACACGTCGCTGTGCGCATACGCCATCCCCAATGCCGCACACCGAGCGCCAACGGCCGTTGGTCCGTTCAGGGCAACAAGCTGTGCATCAATGTGGGTAAGCGGCGCTGCTATTTCGTGCTGCGTAGCGGGGGCGGCCATGTCCTCCGCTCTCCCTCTGGCAAAGGCGGCCCTTACGCAGGCAAGGTCTCGGTTCAGTAACCCGATCCTTAGTTGCATCAGATCAGATTGCCGGGCCGGTTGCTGGCATTCGTGGGTGCAGCCGGCTTGACTCGCAACGGTGGCGCATGTTCATATAGTTACGTTACATAACTATTTTACATAGCTTTATACACACACTGCGCGACCGGCGATCCCATATCCCAGCCGGTCGACAGCGCAGGAAACGGATCGGATGATTACGCAAACAGCCCGCGAGCACGGTACGCCAGGCGAAGGTGCTGCCGAGGGGTCGGCAGCCACCGCATTCCAGCCACCGCTCAGCGTCACCCGCCCGGAGCTTCTGCGGGAGGGCACCGATACGGCCTTCCGCGAGGTCATCTGGGACCTGCTCACAGTGGCCAATCGGCTGCAGAAATATCCCGAGGCCTTCGGCCGCCAGCTCGGCATCTCCAGCGCCCAGTACGCGGTGCTGATCGCGACCGCCCATATCCAGGGCACGCGCGGCACCGGCATTCGGCGCCTAGCCGATCACATGCATCTGCCCGCCCCGCACGTCACCACCACGGTGGGCCGGCTGGTCACGGGAGGACTGCTCGCAAAGGCCCCCAACCCTGAGGACGGCCGCGGCGTGCTGGTCTCGCTGACCCCCGAAGGTGAGGCCGCGCTGGGGCGCCTCGCCCCCTTTCAGCAACAGGTCAACGACGCGCTCTTCGGCGGCTTGAGCCGCGAGGAGTTCGAGACCTTCGGACAGCTCATCCAAACCATGGTCGGCAACTCGCGCCGGGCGCTTGAGACCGTGGCAACCCTGCAACGAAACGACGACGACAGGCCGCGCGAGGCGGCCGAATAACGGGAGGAGACAAGACGATGGCAACGGTCAAACCCAAAACGGTCGTGACGATGAAACTCGCCGGCAAGGGCGTCAACCACGCCCGCGCCGACATCACGGTGCGCGACCAGACATTGGTCATCGACGAGCCCGCAGAGCGCGGCGGCACAAATATGGGGCCGACGCCCACCGAGACGCTGATCAGCGCGCTTATCGGCTGCACCAATGTCGTGGCAAACCGCATCGCCGAGCATATCGGCCTCACGGTAGAGGATATGACGATCGACGCTGCCGCCGATTTCGATCGCCGCGGCGTGATGATGCAGGAAGCGGTGCGCGTGCCATTCCCCAAGATCGATCTCACCATCAACGCCAAGATCGGCGGCAGCGACGCACAGATCGCGCAGCTCAAGGAAGATCTGGCGAAGTTCTGTCCGCTCTCGATGGTGATCCGCGAGGCGGGCACCGAGATCAACGAGACCTGGAATATCACACGGGTTTAGGCCTTTGGCCCGACGACTTGCGACGTCGCAATGGCGCTACCCTCTCCCTCTTCAGAGGGGGCTAAAGCGCCTTCAGCGTTTTAGGGGAGGGGGTGCCGGCAGAGGCCGACCTCACAAGCCGACGATGACGCGGGGGGTGACGACACCCCCACCCCGGCCCTCCCCCTCTGAAGAGGGAGAGGGGGAAAAGGACAGCGACGCGCCCATCGGCGCGAAGGGAGATACACCATGCTCAAGACCGGCAAGGAACACCTGGAAGGGCTGCGCGACGGGCGCACGATCTATCTTGGCTCGGAGAAGATCGACGATGTCACCACGCATCCGGCTTTCGCCAAAGCGGCGCATACGATTGCCGCCATGTTCGACGCCAAACGGGCGCCCGAGAACCTCGACCTCTTCTCTTTCGAGGAAGACGGCGAGCGCTATTCGATGTGGTACCTGCGCGCCAAGACCAAGGACGATCTGCGCAAGCGCATGAAGTGCCACAAGGCGATCGCCGATATGACCTATGGCATGATGGGCCGGTCGCCCGATCACGTCTCGGGCTTCGTCACCGGCATGTCGACCAAGCCCGACGTCTTCAAGACCGACCGGCACGACTTCTCCGACAATTTGACCCGCTATTACGAGCATTGCCGGACGAACGACATCTATTCGACCTATGCGGTGCTGCCGCCCCAGGCCGCGCGCAACCCGGAGTTCTACATCAAGAAGAACCTGCCGGTGCCGACGCTGGAGGTCACCGACGAGCGCGACGACGGCATCATCATCAACGGCATGAAGATGCTGGCGACCTCGGCCGCCTTCTGCGACGAGATCTGGATCGGCAATCTGTTGCCGCTCGCCCCCGACCAGGTCAAGCAGGCAGTGACCTGCGCCGTGCCGGTGGGCGCCGAAGGGCTCAGTCTGTGGTCGCGCCAGTCGCTCGAGCGCCCGGCCGCCAACCAGTTCGACAGCCCGCTCGCCTGGTGCTTCGATGAAACCGACCTGATGGTCATGTGCGACAACGTCTTCGTGCCGTGGGAAAAGGTGTTCATGCTCGACGACGCCATTCTGGCGCGCGAGCTCTATATCCGCACCCCTTCGCATTGCTACGGCAACCATCAGTCCAACGTCCGCTTCTGGTCGAAGATGGAGCTGATCGTGGGGCTCTGCTCCAAGGTCGCGCATGCGACCGGCGCCATCGAGGTGCCCGCGGTCAAAGAAATGCTGGGCGCCATGGCGGCGCTGGAGGCCATGCTCTCGGGCATGATCCACGGCCAGATCGAGGCGGCCGAGGAATGGCCCGAAGGCTACATGACTTTCAACCGGCGCATGATGTATGCCGCGCTCAACTGGTGCACCCAGGAGCATTCCAGGATCATCGACCAGCTGCGTGAGCTCTCCGGCGGCGGCGTCTTCCAGATGCCGGCCAGCGCCACGGTGATGCACGACCCGGCGCTCCGCGAGAAATTCGAGATGTATTGGCAGACGCCGCAGATGGGCGCGCTGGAGCGCATGAAGCTCTTCAAGCTGGTCTGGGACATGGTCGGCTCCGAATTCGCCGGCCGTCAGCAGCAGTATGAGAAGTTCTATGCCGGCGCCTCGTTCATCATTCGCAACCACTCCTTCCGCGAGACGCCCTGGGACCACTTCCACGGCGTCGTCGACGGGCTGATGGACAGCTACGACGTGCCGCAAGCGCCGACCAAAAGCGAGGCGGCCGAGTAAGGCGAGCGTCACGCAAAGTGTGGCCGAAAAGAGCTATTGTGCCCCTCGGAACCGCGCCTGATCGCGCGGCTGTTTGGCCGATCCCATCCGCTAATACGCGGCGGAAATTCGCAATCGATTCTATGTCGTTAGCTGAATTTCGTTAGTAATCAAACTTAGTTATGCACAGTATTCTGTGGATAATCTGTGGATTAATTGTGTAATTCTACAGTCTTTATCCACAAGAAATTTCGCCATTACTTGACTTTATTGTTGCAACCAAGTGGACCATAAGCAATATTGATCCGGCGTGGAGACGGGCTTTCGGGTTCGGAGCCACGTGGACCGGGGAGCCCTCGGGAAGAACGGTCCGGAGATGTCAGGAGTATTCTTCGGAATACGAGCAGGGACTCCGCGTCCAGGCACCTGGCATCTCCTTTTATTTTGACCCCACACTTTTATTTGAATGATTGCTGCTGGCGTTCAGCGCGCGGCGCTGTTGCTGTCGTCCACCATCACCGTGTCCTCGACCCGTCATTCCCGCGCAAGCGGGAATCCATGCGGTGTTGGATCTGTATGTGTTTGCGCGATGGATCCCCGCTTCCGCGGGGATGACGATTTGGCGGCGCGCCGGTGACAGGATAATCACAAAGGCAGATGGCCGCCGCGGTTTCGCGCCTTCACCTGGCTGAAACTCTCTTCCTCACAAGCCGAAGGCCCGGCGCCAGTCCCTCATTCGAGAGACTGGCGACCGGGCCTTCATGTCAGGATTGACTTCCGCGTCCTTCAGCACCTGTGTGCGCTTGATAGCGCAGCCGGGACTCGTCGGTCAACTAGATTTTGGGGGTTGGCGCCTAAAAAGTAACATATGTTGCGATCAGATCCCGTCACTCTGATCCAATGGCTATCGCACCGCTGACCGTCACCGCGGGTCCGACAAATTACGGAATTATATAATTGAACAGTGTTTAATAATTTATATACTAGTAAAATATCTAAATCGAACGCGGAGCGCGCGCCCATGTCCCACTCTTCACCATCATACGAAACCCTCACCTACGAAGCCGACGGCCGGATCGCCCGCATCACGCTCAACCGGCCGGCGCGGCTGAACGCCATCAACATGGAAATGCCGGGCGAGATCGAGGCCGCGGTCGAGGCCGCCAACGTCGATCCCAAGATCCACGTCATCGTGCTGGCCGGCGCCGGCCGCGCCTTCTGCGCCGGCTACGATCTCGTCACATTCGCCGAGCAGACCGGCGACAAGTCGCTGACCCAGGAGATGCCCTGGGATCCGATGAAGGATGTCGCGCTGATGGGCCGCTTCACCCGCCAGTTCATGAGTATCTGGCGTTCTCATAAGCCGGTGATCTGCAAGGTCCACGGGTTTGCGGTTGCCGGCGGCTCCGACATCGCGCTGTGCTCCGACCTCCTGGTGATGGCCGAGGACGCACGCATCGGCTATCCGCCAACCCGGGTCTGGGGCTGCCCGACCACGGCGATGTGGGTCTACCGGCTGGGCGCCGAAAAGGCCAAGCGCATGCTGCTCACGGGCGACCTCGTTGACGGCAAGGAGGCCCAAACGCTCGGCCTCTGCATCGAGGCGGTGCCGGCCGACAAGCTCGACGACGCCGTGGACCGTTGGGCCCAGCGCATGGCGGGCATGCCCAAGAACCAGCTGATGATGCAGAAAATCATGATCAACCAGGCTTACGAGAATATGGGGCTGGCCAACACCCAGCTCATCGCCACGGTGTTCGACGGCATCACCCGCCATTCGCCCGAGGGCCTTGCCTTCAAGAAGCGCGCCGAGGATGTCGGCTTCAAACAGGCGGTCCAGGAGCGCGACAGCGGCGAGTATCTCGACGAGCTCTGGGGGATCGACAACTGAGCGCTGCCGCCACCGGCGGAATGCCAACCATTTCCCTCCCCTTCCTCAGAGGGCGAGGGTTAGGGAGGGGGTGCCGTGCCGCAATTCCAGCGTTAGGAATGGCCCGCCGATTGGACCGACGAATTCGAAACTTGCGCAGCCGCGCCTTTAGTCGGCATCAAAGGCACCCCCTCCCCGACCCTCCCCCTCTAAAGAGGGGGAGGGAGCTAACGCCAACGCCCATGCGTGCGGTTCAATGACACACGCCCCTCAAACCGCCTCGCGCCGCGAGGCGGTGCGCGACTTCAAGCGCCAGCGTATCCTGGAGGGCGCCAAGCGCGTCTTTCAAGACAAGGGGCTTGATGGCGCCGCAATGCGGGCGATCGCCGCCGAGGCCGGATATACCGCCGGCGCGCTCTACAGCTACTATCCCACCAAGGAAGACATCTACGCCGCCATCCTTGCCGATTCGCTGGCCGCCCTCGCCCACGCCATCCGCGATGCGGTGGCCGGCGACGCGGCCGGCCGCGCCCGGACGGCGGCGCAGGCGTTTTACGACTATTACCGCGCCCATCCCCTCGAGCTCGATCTCAGCTTCTATCTCTATCGCGGCATCGGGCCGCGCGGCCTCACCCCCGCCGTCGACCGCCAACTGAACGGCCGCCTGATCGCCGCCCTCAAGCCGATCGCCGATGCGTTTGCCGCGCTGGGTGGCCTCGACCCAGCGCAGGCCGGCACCGAGACGGTCGCCGCGGCCTGCCATATGTCGGGGGTATTGCTGCTGGAGCGCTCCGGGCGCCTCAAGGTGCTCGACCAGTCCGGCCCGGCGCTGGTCGCGCGCCACCTCGACGAGTTGACCGCGCGGCTCACGCGCCGGCCCTAGGCGCCGTACGGGAGGCCGCACGGATTTTTCCTTACCGTAGGGGCGGGTTTCAAACCCGCCCTTGGGCGCCTCGGGCCGGTTTGAAACCCGCCCCTACAAATATGGTCGGCGCCCCAACTTCCACCCTTCTCACGCGGTCTGGCGGTATTTCTCATCGAACGCCGTGACCTCGTCGAAGCCCATCAGCACACTGAATTCCTTGAACGGATAGAGCGGCACATCGACCGCATCGCTGGAGCCCTTGTCCTTGAGCTGGGAGAACGCCGCCCGCATGGCCTGCCCCGCGGCAAGAAAGCCGAGCGCCGGGAAGATCGCGATCGAATAGCCGACCTCTTCCAGCGTCTTCTTGTCGAGGACCGGGGTGCGGCCGCCCTCAACCATGTTGGCGAGCAACGGCTTGTCGAAGCGTTTGCCGATGGTCTCCATCTCCTCGATCGATTCCGGGCTCTCCACGAACAGCACGTCGGCGCCGGCTTCGGCGAAGGCATCGGCGCGCCGCAGCGCCTCGTCGAGACCGTGGCCGGTGCGCGCATCGGTGCGCGCGATGATCAGGAAATCTGAGCTGTCGCGGCTTTCGACCGCGACCCTGATCTTGGCCACCATGTCCTCCAATGGGATCACACGGCGCCCCAGCAAATGCCCGCATTTCTTGGGGAACTCCTGGTCCTCGATCTGGATGGCCGTCGCGCCGGCCGCTTCATAGCCGCGCACCGTGTGCTGGACGTTCAACAGACCGCCATATCCGGTATCGCCGTCGGCGATGAGCGGGGTGGTGCTGATCGCCTTGGTCGCCTGGATGCGCCCGACCATGTCGGTATAGGTGGCGATGCCGGCGTCGGGCAGGCCGAGATAGGATGCGGTGACGCCGTAGCCGGTCATATAGAGCGCGTTGAAGCCGACCGCGTCGGCGACCTTCACCGAGATCATGTCGAAGATGCCCGGCGCAACAACGAGGTCCTTGCCCTTGAGCTGCTCCTTGAGCGGCGTGCTCAGCGTCATGGCGGTGTTCTCCAATGTCATGTTGGCGCGGCGGCTGCGACGCACGGCTGATCCGTTGCCGGCTTGGTTTCGTGATCGCCGCCGTTGGGGTCACTGTCCTGGATCGGAATACTGTGCAATGTAGGTCACGAAGGCAATGCCGGCCAGCCCGGTAAGATTGCAGTCCAATATCGAAGGGAGTTGAGCCACCAGCGAATATGTCGATATGCGTTGACACGCCCGGCGCGACCCCTCGCGCCGCTAACGGCATATCCAAGGCCGCAAGTTGGCATCCCGCCTGAGCACCACGGGCGGCGGCGGTGCGACAAAGCCAAATGCCGGCTCGCCGTGCACCGGCAGGGACCAGAATGGCATTACCTTCCAGGGCCGCATTTCCATCGACAACAATGGCTTCCCGGTCTGCATGGGCGACAGCAGCGGACGACCGCGTCCGTAGGCTTACGCAGCCGCTGACGCTCGGTCCTCAGTGTGTCGGCGCAGGACGACGCTTACCACCGAGGCGCGCGAGTGGCTTGTTGCCGCATCCAGGGATCGAAGGCAAAGAAATGCGCGAGGATATGCTTCGCCACCGGCCCGGCCCGATCGGGCGGCAAGGCTTGCACGCGCTTGGCCAGCGCCGCGATGACGTCGCAGTCCCGCCGCGGGTTCTCCCGCTGCTGGGTCTTCTCCTGCGTCTTCATGACGGGAGCGACTTCCTTCAGCACCTCGGTGATGATCCGGCGCGCCGTTGCGCGCTACTCATCCGCACCCGTCGGACGCTGCTTCCGGATGGTCCCGCTGAGCACGACATTGTCTTCCGCCTGCTTCATCCGGTTCGTGACGTCGGTCCCGGCGTTCTGGAGGATCACCTCACGGACCACCGGATCGCCGGCGAGAAATCGCATACACTGCTTTTCGGTCTGGTAGTCATTGTACGTCGCACCTAGGGCCTGCGCCCTGAGATAGGCGAGCACCGCCTTGTCCGACGCCGTGGCGACGTAGCGCCGCGCGTAGCTGGCGATGAAGCGGTCCATATGGTTGTTCACCCACACGCTCAGTTTCCCGCGGTACTTTATCCGCTCATAGTCGTAGCGAAGTGCAGCGATCAGGCGGCCGCGGCTGTCCGGGAAGTCCCTGAAGATCTTCGCCATGGGCGCCGAATTCTTGGTCAGGTAGCTCACGCTGTCCTTGATCCGGTAGTCGGCCACCTGCGCCTTCACCATGGACGAAGCATAGGTGTAAGCCTTCTCCACTGGCGGGCCGGGATTGATCCACCCGAAGAGGAATAAGAACAATATGATCGCGCTGAGCCCGTACTCCGCGATCAGGCGATGCCGCACATCGCGGAACGAGATCAGCGCGCAAATGTCAGCGACATAGAATAGGAGGAGGATCCCGACATACGGCCACCAGTTGTCGATCCGGACCACGATCGATACGAGGCCGACGACGACCCCAACCATCGCTGCCTGGACGATCATCGCTATCCACATGACGGCCTCATAATTCCGAATGGCGTGCGCTCGGCCCGGCGGCGCTTATGCACCGGCGTTCCGCCTCGCGCGGCGCTAGGCTCCGCGCTGCGCGGCATTGTGCAGCAGCAATGTCTTGATCAGCGGTCCAGCCTCCTCAACCGGGCGACGCAGGATCGCCGCCATGATCGCGAGTCGGTCGTTAAGAAGCGCATTTAAGCGCTGAACCGGGCATGAGGGCGGCGAAGAGGGTGGCCAGGATTTGGCGCAAGAGAGCCCTCAGCCATTTCAGGATAAGGCGGAAGTTGTAGCCGAC